>JACCDN010520487.1_pt1 | contig 122462 bp, 115 predicted proteins | sample 7441691 | NCBI WGS metagenome assembly JACCDN01 (sample SAMN15323439, study PRJNA562643) | freshwater metagenome | isolation source: river surface water | place: USA:Blue River Watershed | collected 2017-08-16 | reverse complement strand
TTTTTAATTTTTCAGCTAAAAAAATATCAAGCCTTTGGCCGGACTCTTCTTCGCTTACGATAATTTTTTTAGGATTAGGCATTTATTTAATTAATGGTTTAAAATTTTGATTGGTAGGGGAGTTGGGGTTATTGATTGGTTTGGTAGTGGTTGGGTTGGTTTTATTTTTTATAGCTGAGTTGATACTGCCAAAAATTTTACCAGACCGATCAGAACCAGAAGTACGGCTGACAGCATCGCCAAATTGATGAAAGTTAGATGTGGTTATTTGGTGGGCGATACTAGTGACGCCAGGCTTCAGTTTGCCTGAAAAGTTGGCTGTACCAGGTTTGGAAACAGGTCTTATATTTAATGATGAGCTTGGCATTTTTATCATATAAGAATATTTTGGTGCGCCCGGATGGACTTGAACCGTCGACCCCTGCCTTATAAGGGCAGTGCTCTAACCACTGAGCTACGGGCGCCTAATGGACAAAGTATAGCATTTACTGTAAGAAATTCAAGACCTAGGTATTGTTGCCAAACCCTGGTCAAACTGTTAAAGTATATACACTTTATCCTAGATACATGGACATAAATTCCAAAATATTTCTCAAAATCAACAGTCTGGTAGGCAAATCCAAGTTGCTGGATAATTTTGGTCGGGCTGGAGCAGAGTGGTTGTTTATTGGTATGGTGGGGTGGTATTTTACTGGCGCGCTAGTCAACGGTTTACCTGATAAAAGCAAAGCGCTCTTGCCTTTAGTTTTTCTTTGCGGAGCTTGGCTGGTAGGTTGGCTGATCAATTTAGGCTTGGCTTTTGCTGTGCGTGAACCTCGTCCGTTTATCACTTACCCTCAAATCAAAATTTTATTTAGACCCCTGATGAGTTGGCGGTCTTTTCCATCAGATCACTCTATGGCTGTGTTTACGATTGTTTTCACCGCCTATCTTTTACATTTACCTAGCGCCTGGGCACTTATACCGATGGCGTTGTGGGTAGTGTGGGGGAGGATGTTTGCCGGTGTACATTATCCACTAGATATTTTGGGAGGAATGGCAGTGGCGGGTTTTGTGGCTACAATTACTTCGGCAATAATAAAATTATTAAATTTTTAGTTTTAGTCTATGAATATTGTGATTCTCGCAGGAGGTGTTGGCACCAGGCTTTGGCCGTTGGCTAGAAAAAATACTGCCAAACAATTTTTTCCTATCATGTCTGAAGAACCGATGATATGTCAGGCCTATAATCGTTTTATTAAAACTTACAAAAAAGAAAAAATATTTTTTTCAACTACCAAAGATTTGCTCCCGCAACTTAAAAAATTATTTCCAAAAATCTCAGCTAGTCAATTTATGGTAGAGCCATCGCGTCGGGACACTGCCGGCGCTATGGGTTTTGTTGCAGCAGCTCTATATTTAAAAGACCCCGATGAGCCTATGGTTTTTGTGCCGTCTGATCATTATATTGAGAACCGGGAGAAGTTTTTAGGTTGTTTTAAAGTGGGAGAAGAAATTATTAAAAGAACGGGTAAGATGGTAGATATTGGCGTGGTAGCGGACTTTCCCAGTACGGTTTTGGGATATACAAAAATTGGCAAATTGATTAAAAATTACGCGGGCACAGAAGTATATGAATTCAAAGGACATACGGAAAAGCCAGATTTGAAAACAGCTACCAAATATTTGGCTCAGGGTAGTTATCTGTGGCACGGAAATTATTACATGTGGACTCCGCGTAAGTTTTTGGAAACTTTAGCAAAAAATGCGCCTGCCATTTATGATGTGTTGGCTCAAATTCAAACCGCGTTTAAAAAAGGATTAAAGGATGTTTCATCGTTATATGCCACCATTGAAAAGACCTCCTTTGATTATGCGGTGACAGAAAAAATAAGCAAGAGTCAAGTTTGTATTATTAAAGGTGATTTTGGTTGGAGCGATATTGGCGCTTGGGATGTGTTGCACAACCAATTCAAACACACGGGCGACGAACATGGGAATGTGAAAAAAGGTATGGTGATGTACCAAAACACAAAAAATTCACTTGTCTTTGGTATGCCTAAAAAATTGATTGGCATTGTTGGTTTGGAAGATGTAGTTGTTATAGATACAAAGGATGCTTTGCTAGTTTGCCATAAAGATAAAGCCCAGGATGTAAAAAAATTAATTGCTGAAATTGAGAAGCGTGGAATGGCAAAATATTTATAATATGTCCTTCAATCAAAAAGCAATTTATACTTCGTTTTTTATTCTGGTGTTGGTTTTTGGTTATGGTTCTTGGTATTACAAAAAAACTCATCCGAAGTATATTCCTATTCCTCCGCGAGAAGAAGTGACGCTTACTATTATTCCTGGCTGGAACTTGCGCCAGATTGCTGAATATATAGTAAAAATGGGTTTTGCCTCTAGTACTGATGATGTTTATAAATTTACCGGCGAACCGGGTCGAGATTACCGTACGGTAGCTTCAACTTTTCCAAAACTTGTTGATGGATTAGAAATTTTAAAAGAAAAACCAGATCATGTTTCATATGAAGGGTATCTTGCGCCTGAGACCTATCGGGTTTTTCGAGATGCGAGCGTGTTAGATATTTTAAAAAAGTTAATTAATCAGCGGGACCAGGAAGTAGATTCAGAGATTTGGGCAGATATCAAGAAGTCTAGGGGTCCGCTATATGAAGTATTAACCATCGCCAGCTTGTTGGAAAAAGAAGTGCAGACAGCACCTGATAAAGCGAGAGTGGCGGATATTATAGAGCGTAGGTTAGCTCGTAATTGGGCTCTGCAATTCGACTCAACTGTGCATTATGCGGTATCTAGAAGTGGAGATGTTTTTACCACCAGCCAAGAACGAGCGCTCGATTCACCATGGAATACATACAAATACCCAGGATTACCGCTCGGGCCAATTGCCACCCCGAGCGCAGATTCAATTAAAGCTGTACTGTACCCTGAAAAAAATGATTATTGGTATTTTTTAACCGGCAAAGACGGTACGGTTTATTATGGTCGGACTTTGGAAGAACATAATGCAAATAAAAGACATTTATAATATATGATGACTTCAGATTTTGATTACAATTTGCCAAAAGAACTTATCGCTCAAACTCCGTTAGAGCCAAGGGATGGCTCTCGGTTAATGGTGATAGATAGGGACAATAAAAAGATAGAAGAGAGCCACTTTTTTGATATTGTGGATTATTTACAGCCGGGGGATTTGTTGGTTTGGAATAATACCAAAGTGTTTAAAGCCAGACTTCGTGGTAGCTTAGTGTTGGATGAAAGTGTGATGGAAATGGGAAAGGTAGATTCGACTGATAAAATCTGGAATTCATCGCCAATAGAAATATTTTTGGTTAAGCCAATGGAGAATAATAAAGTCTGGACAGTTTTGGCCAAACCTGGGAGAAAATTAAGACTTGGAATGCAAATTGTTTTTGCGGAAGATTTTCGAGCTGAAGTAATGCTCAAAGAAAAAGACGGAACGTTTCTGATTCAGTTTGATGAGGATGATATGTCGGTACGAGCTAAGGCGAATAAGTACGGTGAAGTGCCACTGCCACCATACATTGAAAATCCTAAACCACAAACTCTAAATTCTAAAATTGACGACCAGTATCAAACAGTTTATGCCAAAGAGGAAGGGTCGGTGGCTGCGCCTACGGCTGGTTTTCATTTCACTCCAGAGTTGATAGAAAAATTAAAAGCCAAAGGCGTGGAGTTTGCCGAGGTCACTTTGCATGTTGGGTTGGGCACTTTTTTGCCAGTTAAAACCGAAAAAATAGAAGAACATAAAATGCATAGCGAGCATGTGGAACTGACTGCTAAAAATGCGGATTTGATCAATCAAGCCAAAGCCGAAGGTAGGCGAGTGGTGGCGGTTGGGACAACTACTGTGAGAGTTTTGGAAGGTATAACCAAGACAGAAGGTGTGCTTCGTCCTTACACCGGCGATATAAATATTTTTATTTTTCCTGGTTTTGAATTTCAGATTGTAGACGCTCTTGTTACCAATTTTCATCTGCCAAAATCAACTCTACTCATGCTCGTCTCTGCCTTTGCGGGTGATAAGGATTTTGTGTTAGGATGTTACCAGAGAGCAGTAGTGCAAAAGTATAGGTTTTTTAGTTTTGGTGATGCGATGTTTATTTATTAATTTAATTAACTAGTATGGTAAACACACCTTCAGAGCACAGGCCTCGACCTCAGTTTGGGCAAGAAACAAATCGAGATAGAACAGGGAATTTAGTTGAAAACTTACAATTGTTTGGAGGGCTAGTCACTATTAAAGGATCCGGACAGCCAGACCAACCAGTTCGATTTAGCAAAGCTGTTAGTGAGGGTGGCTTCGATTTGTTACATTTTAAACTGCCTAACTCAGATCAGACCGTGGCAATTATAGACGTAGCAGATATTGAATCAGGCAAGGTATCCTTATCATATTAATAAATAATACAAACAAAAAACTGAGCCACAAGCTCAGTTTTTTGTTTGTATTATTTATTATCCTTCTACCACCACACCCATACTCTTAGCTGTACCTTCTACCATTCTCATCGCTGCCTCTACAGTGTGGCAGTTTAAGTCTGGCATTTTCTTTTCAGCAATAGCGCGGATTTGAGCTTTAGTAATTTTTCCAACTTTTTCTTGTAAAGGTTTTGCAGATCCTTTTGCGAGGTTGATTGCTTTTTTGATAAGTTCAGGAACCGGTGCGGTCTTCATGATGAAATCAAAAGTGCGATCGGCGTAGACGGAAATGATGATTGGCACCACTTCGCCTTTTCTGTCTTGAGTTTTATCATTGAATTCTTTACAAAAACTTTGGATATTCAAACCGTGTTGACCCAAAGCTGGACCGATTGGTGGTGCTGGGTTGGCAGCGCCTCCGACAACTTGTAATTTGATTTGGGCGATTAATTTTTTTGCCATAATATTTAATTATCTAGACAGAGAAGCTCTCAATAATTGAGACAGTCTAGGGTAATAATTAATTAACTCTTTTTAACTTGCATTGCATCCAATTCAACCGGTGTTTCACGTCCAAACATTGTAATTAGGACTTTAACTTTACCTCTTTCTTGATCAACATTACTGATCTTACCTTCAAAGTTCTTGAAAGGTCCGTCTGTAATATGTACCACATCATTGATATCAAGGTCAATCTTGTGTTGTGGGTCAGATGCGGACATGCGTTTGAGTAGGGAATCAACTTCGGATTGGTCAATTGGTGTCGGAGTAGTACCTGAGCCAACGAAACCAGTGACGTTTGGGGTGTTGCGAACAACATACCAAGAATCATCAGTCACAATCATTTCTACGAGTACATAACCAGGGAAGATTTTTTCTTCAATCACAGTACGTTTACTGTTTTTGATTTTGATCTTCTTTTCTTTTGGTACTAGGACATTAAAAATTTTGTCTTGCATCGCAAAAGATTCAATACGTTGTTCCAAATTACTTTTTACATTTTCCTCGTAGCCACTATAAGTGTGGAGCACATACCAGCGTCTGCCGAGGTTGAGATTTTGTTTTGCCATAGTTTTGTTATTTGTCATCCCGAGCGAGGCCGTAGCCGACGAGGGATCTCTGCTTAAATGAATAGATTCCTCACCCCAAAAAATGGGGATTCGGAATGACAGCTAAATTATTTTAAAAACAAAGTAGTGATACCGTAGTTGAAAACAAAGTCCAATAATCCCAAAAACAAAGCCATACCAACACTAAGTCCAATAACCAAAACACTATAGTTTATAGTTTGACTTTTGGTTGGCCAGGTGACTTTTTTCATTTCCTGGAAAGATCCGACAAAGTAGTTTTTAATTGCTGTAAACATAGTATAAAATTTATTTGTTTTTTAAAACAGCCTTTCGGCTGTCTTAATGGTTTTATAGTACCTTATTATGTGCAAAATGTCAAGAGGGTTGTGGGAAAATACTAGATATCCAAATTACTAACACTTTTAGCATGAGTCTGTATAAAGTTCTTGCGTGGTCCCACTTCGTCACCCATCAAAATCTCAAAGACTTCGTTTGCTAGCTCTGCATCTTCTACAGTTACTCGTTTCATCAAACGATTTTTTGGATCCATAGTTGTTTCCCAAAGTTGTTCAGGGTTCATTTCCCCCAAACCTTTATAGCGTTGTATATTTACTTTAATGCCATTTATTTCCAGTCCTTGTACTTCGTTTTCTTCACCTTCTTTTATTTCCGTTTGTTGTTCTTCGCTCGTGGCTTTTTCGGTCTCTGATTTTTTAGCGGTTGAAGCCTTAGCTGAAGCGGCGGTAGGAGTATTTCTAATATCATTTATAATTTTTTCTTTTTCTTCATCATTGTAGGCATACTTGGTATTTTTGCCATACTTCAAACTATAGAGTGGTGGTTGGGCAATCAGCACATGTCCGCCAGAAATAAGAGTAGGGTAGTAGCGATAGAAGAAAGTCAAAAGTAAAGTACGGATATGAGCGCCGTCTACATCGGCATCGGTCATGATCACCAAGCGGTGGTAGCGGAGTTTGGTAATATCAAACTGTTCGCCGATATTTGTACCCATGGCAATGATAAGAGATTTTAGTTCGTTGTTAACCAAAATTTTATCGAGACGCGCGCGCTCAACGTTAAGCACTTTACCGCGTAGTGGCAAGATAGCTTGGTGTTCACGGTCGCGTCCTTGTTTGGCGCTACCGCCAGCAGAGTCTCCCTCTACGATAAAGAGTTCAGATTCTTCAGCATGGCGACTACTGCAGTCAGCCAACTTGCCAGGCAAAGTAAATCCTTCCAAAGCGCCTTTACGTAAAATTGTATCACGAGCCAGTTTGGCCGCATTGCGAGCGCGAGCAGACAGCAAACATTTTTCGACAATGCCTTCGGCATCCTTTGGATGTTCTTCCAAGAAAATCAAAAAGGCGTCGTTCATGACGGTTTCGACCGCGGCCTTAACTTCGGTGTTTCCGAGTTTGGCTTTGGTCTGACCTTCAAATTGTGGTTCGGTAACTTTGACAGAAATAATACAAGTTAGGCCTTCACGCACATCTTCACCAGTCAGGTTGGCATCTTTGTCTTTGAGGAAGCCTTTGTTGCGGGAATAGGTGTTGAGAGAGCGAGTAAGGGCAGTGCGAAAACCGGCCGTGTGGGTACCGCCTTCAGGATTGAAAATATTATTGGTAAAAGCAAAAAGGGTTTCACTAAATTCTTCGCTGTATTGCAAAGCGACCTCTACTTTGACATCGTCTTGTTCTTTTTCTATATAGAAAACATTTTCGTTTTTGACGCCTTTGTTTTGGTTGAGGTGGCGGACATAGGAAGCGATACCACCTTCAAAATAAAATCCATAAGTTGGGTTTGGAAAATCAAGCGCGGTTTTATCTTTGGCTTTTTCTTCGCCGACCCGTTTGTCAGTAATAGAAATACGAATACCTTTTGATAGGTATACTTGTTGGCGGATATGATCCACGATTGTTTTCCATTCGTAGTCTATGGTTTCAAAGATAGTGTCATCGGCACGGAAAGTAATAGTTGTACCACGATCTTTACAAGTTCCTATTTCCTTTGCTTTTTTTACCGGATTACCACCGTCTCTGAATTCTTGCATCCAGATTTTTCCATCACGATGAACCTCGGCTTTGGTATAAGAAGATAAAGCGTTAACAACCGAGACACCCACACCGTGCAAACCACCGGAGACTTTATAACTACCAGCGTCAAATTTACCACCAGCGTGAAGTTTGGTCATAACTACTTCCAAGGCGCTAATGCCAAGTTGCGGATGAATATCAACCGGAATACCACGACCATTGTCGCGCACTTCTATATGATGATCTGGAAGTAAGGCAATATCAATCTGGTCACAAAAGCCAGCCATGGATTCGTCGATGGAGTTATCGACAACTTCCCAGATGAGATGGTGAAGACCAACCGGTCCAGTAGAACCGATATACATACCAGGACGTCGACGAACAGCTTCTAGGCCTTCAAGGACAGTAATATTTTTGGCGCTATAGCTAGCATCTGCTTTGTCGGAAACTTTGGCTTTGGATTTTTGTAATCCTGCTTTGACGGGAGCTGGAGCGGTCTTTACTTCTTCTTGTTCTTCTTCAATTCGTCCCTTTTCTACTTTTTTTGTAGGCATATAGTTTGGAAATCTTAAAAATCAAAAACTCATTATTAAAGTAAGCGAACTTTTTAACAGGTATATTTTAGCATACCAGGTTGGAAGGGGCAAGACCAGGGCTTTGTTTATTGGGTTAAGGTAAAAGTGGGTGGTGGATAAATACATTGACAATCTGGGTCTTCAGGTGTAATTTATCCCTTGTTCAAAAATCGGTTGTTCTTTATTGGGAGGGGATTCGTTCATTTCATTTGAAGGAAGTTGGCTAAGCAAGGCGCAGAAGTGGTTCATCCCTAGCACCAAGAAGGTGCAGGGTAAAAATTTGGTCAGGAAGTCGTTACTCTTAAACATTGCCATGTAGGGATTTTGTCTCTACATGGACTATGGAAAAGAGGGTAATATCATCCTGACCAGTCGACCTACGGATGGTCCGTGGTGTTGGTTGGAATCAAAACTTTTGGGGGGTCTATGTCGTCGCAGCAACTGATGAGCGAGAGCGCAAAAGAGGGTCTTCCTCTCGTTGCCCAGACCGTCTGGGCCGGTCTGTCCGATCAGTCGGTCGTCGAGCTCAACGCTCGGCGTAGGCGCAGGTTCTGGATGGAGTTCGCGCTCTTCGGCGGAGCCGGGGCTTTCGCCCTCGTGGCAGCCGTCGTTGGCATCTCGCTCTAGCCGACACTTCTTCCTTCCCCAGTAGCTACCGCAGCTGGGGAGCTCGATTCGTCGGGTTGGTCGTCGCGGTGTCGTTTCATTGTTTTTAATTTTTTTGAGAACAGTGAAGAATAAAATACAATCCTAATTCGGGATTGTATTTTGTTTTAGTTTTTTTTGAGGTATAATATACACGTTGAAAATTATAAAATCTAAATTGCAAATCCTAAATTTTTTGTCATCCCGAGCGAGCTCTCAAGAGCGACGAGGGGTCTTTCCGAGAAAAAGTTTTGTTAACGGAAAGATTCCTCACCCCTAAAGGGGATTCGGAATGACATGTTAAAGTGTTGTTTATGATCAACCTCTACAATCGTCGAAACAATCAAGAAGATGAAATTCCAAACAAACCTGTTCTGTCAGTAGATCCTTCTTCTGAAAAAACGAAAGTAAATATTCCTAAATATGAAGATCCGACTCAGGAATTTACTGCCAAAGAATTAAAGTGGAGTTTTTGGTATGTGCGAAATAAAGCTTTATTGTATAGGCTGACTTTGATATTGCTTGTAGTTATCAATTTTGGCTTTTTGGCTTTTGGCGGATGGAAATGGGGAGTGTATTTATGGGGAATACCAGATAGTCAGAATTTGGAAAGAAATCTGACTGATTCTGTAAATTATGTCGGCATTCATTCACACTTTGGTGCGCAAGCGGTGCAAGTTTTAAATACTCAAGTTTTTTCTAGTGGAGAGAATAAATTTAATGTAGTGGCTGAGCTGGTCAATCCAAACAAACAGTTTTTGGTTAAGTTCAATTATTATTTTATCGTGAATGATAAAAAAACATCTGCGCAAGCAGGATTCTTGCTTCCAGGCGAGACTAGGCCTGTGGCTGAATTGGGCTTGGCTGATGGTGTTGGTGCTACACCAACCATAGTGTTGGAGAATATAAAATATGAAAGGATTAATAATCGCATGACTCCAGACCCAATGGGCTGGCAAGCTTATAGATTGAATTTTCAAGTGAGTGATTTTGTTTTCTTGAAATCTTTGGCGCAAGAAGGGAATAATGCCGATGCCATTCAATTTAAATTAACCAATGGTAGCCCGTATAGTTATGTGGCTCCGGATTTTTATGTGGCTTTATTGCAAAATGATCAGATGGTTGGTATCCTGCCTTTACATTTAGATTCTATAAATTCTTTGGAAACAAAAAACATTGACCTTCGCAGTTTGTTGCCGGGGTTAAATGTTAGTGCCATTTCTGTCTATCCGCTGATCAATGTCTATGATAGCGGTGTGTATGTCCCTTAATATAACTGTCATCCCGAGGGATCTCTGTCTCAATTGTCATTCCCGCAACAGCGGGAATCCAGATAATTTAATTGTGTATTTGATCCCCGATCAGGTCGGGTATAACAACGACTGAACGGGACAGAGATTCCTCACCCCGTAAAGGGTTCGGAATGACAAATAAAAATTATGTTCAATTTTGGTAAACTATCACCCCGAACTTTTGATTGGCAGATTTTTATCTGTATAGTTTTTTTGGTTATGATTGGTTTGGTATCTGTTTATAGTGTGGACCTTTCTCGTGGTTCTGAACTTTTTTATTTTAAAAAACAATTATTATCTTTTGGGATTGGTCTGGGGCTTTTTTTTACTGCTAGTCTCAGTCAACATAATCTGTGGCGCTACTTGGCCAAGTGGTGGTATTTATTTTCTGCGCTTTTACTTTTGGCGGTATTATTTTTGGGTGAGGTTATTAGAGGTACCAGAGGCTGGTTTTCTGTCGCCGGGTTTTCTTTTCAGCCAGTGGAGATGGCAAAGATCGGACTTATTTTAATGCTTGCCTATATTATTTCTCGTTTTGGTCGCAGGTTTGACCGGCCGTTATTCTTTTTTGGTACGGGTCTTGTCACTCTGGTTTTGATTGGTCTGGTAATGTTACAGCCAGATTTAGGTTCTGCTTTTTTGTTGGGCGCTATTTGGTTGGGAATGGTTTGGGCAGTCGGAGCTCGTCGCCTATATTTAGGTGGATTAGTAGTAGCTATGGCAGTATTAGCCGTTGTTGGTTGGTTTTTTTTCTTACAAGATTATCAAAAAGATCGTCTAGCAAATTTCATTGATCCTGGTCGGGATCCTTTTAATAGTGGTTACAATGTTGCTCAATCAGCGATTGCAATTGGGGCTGGTCAATTATTTGGTCGGGGGTTAGGTTTTGGTTCGCAGAGTCAGTTGCGATTTTTACCAGAAGCCCAGACAGACTTTGTTTTTTCGGTGATTGGCGAAGAGCTTGGTTTGGCTGGTGTGCTCGTAATGCTGGTTTTATTTGGTATTTTGTTTTGGCGATTTTTATTGATAATCAGAAAATCTAACGATGATTTTGTGGCTACAGCTGCCACCGGTATCTTAATCCTGTTTTTTGTGCAGTTGCTTACTAATGTTGGGGCCAATCTTGGCCTTTTGCCTATCACTGGTGTCACCCTGCCATTTGTCAGCTACGGGGGCTCTTCTTTGGTTATAAACCTACTCCTGGTGGGTATTTTGGAGAGTATGATCGTGAAGAATTATTGATTAGGATAGGTGGGGTTGACATTTTTTGCAAAATCCTTTAGTATTAGTCCATACAAAAATATATGTTAGAAAAAGATGGCAAGTCAGATTCTTGGAAAAAAACCTTAAAATTTATCAGTAATTGCCCAGTCTGCAAAACGGAATATAAACCGGAAGCGGTGAAATTGCTGAACAATGAAAATAATACCCAAAGTCATTTGGGACAGGATGAGTCTAGATTTGTGCATTTTACCTGCCATAATTGTAAAACCAATTTTATGGCCATGGTGATGATGATCTCAAAAGGCATCAGCACTGTCGGTATGATTACAGATTTAAATTTTTCCGATGTTGAGAGGTTATACAAAATGCCACCATTAACAGTAGATGAATTAATAGAAGCAAGACAATTTATAAACAGTAAAAATTTTAAGTTATAAGTATATGTCATTTAAACTATCAGCCACCACCCGCAATGTTAAAGGAGAAAAAATCAGAACCAGAACTGCTATTCCGGCTGTTGTTTATGGTATGGGCGGAAAAGCAACTTCAATCACAATTGGTTACGAAGATTTTGCGAAATTATATCGCGAAGCTGGTGAAGCTAGTTTGATTGATTTGTTTTTGGATGATAAAGAAGATGGTAAAGTTTTGATTCAAGACATTGCTTACGATCCAGTAAGTGACTTGATGACTCATGCTGATTTGCGCAGAATTGATATGAATAAGACTTTGACTGCGACTGTGGAGTTGCGATTCATTGGCGAAGCTTCAGTTATTAAGGAACAAGGCGGAACTTTGATGCGCAATCTTACTGAAGTTGAGGTACAATGTTTACCAAAGGATTTGATTTCCCATATTGATGTTGATATTTCTGTTCTTAAGACTTTTGATGATTTAATTAAAGTACAAGATTTGCCAGTCCCATCTACTGTTACTATTACAAGTCCTAATGCAGAAGATTTGGTAGCCAAAGCCACTCCAGCTATGAGTGAAGAAGAGATGAAGGCTTTGGAAGCGGTAGCTGCTCCAGTTGACTTGAGTAAGATTGAATCTGCTGGCAAGAAGAAAGAAGAGGGTGAAGAAGGCGATGAAGCAGAAGCTGGCGCACCTGCTAAAGGCGCTGCCCCTGCTGGTAAAGATGAGGCTAAGAAATAAAGTTATATATCTAACAACTTTCATTAAATTAAAAAACAGGCTACAATGTAAAGAGCCTGTTTTTTAATTATTATTAAGTCTATGCCAAAAAATTATAAACTACTTTCACTGATAGCCGGCCTGCTTACTTTGTCTTGTTTTTTAATTGGTTATTTTATTGTGGGTTATTTTTCTCTTATTCAATTTTCTCAGGCTATGGCTGATAATGATTTTCTTGTTAGCGCCAAAAGGTATACTAATAGTCTAGATGGACAAGTAGTAAAAACCAAAAATGAAACAGTTTCGGCTGTGGTAGGGATAATGATTGAAACTCACCCAGATGCCCGTCCAATGATTGGATTCTCCAAAGCCAAGATTGTTTATGAAGCTCCGGTAGAAGGAAGCTTTACTCGTTATCTAGCCATTTTTGATAGCAAACAAAATGTGCCAAAAATTGGACCAGTGCGTAGTGCTCGGCCATACTTTATAGATTGGTTGCAAGAATATGGCGCTGGGCTATATATGCATTCAGGTGGTTCGCCAGAGGCTTTGAGTTTAATAAAATCTAGAAATATTTTTGATGCCAATGAATTTTATTGGGGCCAGTATTATTGGCGTGACCAAGTGAGATTTGCTCCGCACAATCTGTATACAAGTAGTGATAATTGGAGGAAAATTTTGGATAAGTATGGCAATAACAAAGAACAATTTGGTCCGGCCAAGGCTTGGAAATATACAGCTATCGTGGGTAAGACGATTGCCAGTGACAGTAAGTTAAGTATTGATTTTAATTCAAGCTATGGCGTGATGTGGAATTATGATTCGAAGTCCTTGCTTTATGTTCGCAGTGTCAATGGCAACAAAGAAAAAGATGCCGATGGTGCCGGAGTTTTTGCTCGAAATGTGATTGTGCAATTTACCGATGTACAGCTAATTGCTGGTGATGATAGTGGTAGAAGAACTGTTCAGACTCTTGGTGGTGGTAAAGCTATGGTTTTAAAAAAAGGAAGTATTATTAATGGAACTTGGGAGAAGAAAACTTTGACTGACCGTACTAGGTTTTATGATAAAAATCACAGAGAAATTTTACTCGCCCCGGGTAATACTTGGGTAGAAGTAGTGCCAAATGAGGCCAAAATTTCAGGTTAGTCCTTCGTTATTTTAACTAGCCTGTCTAGTCCCGCCAAGTCTTTTTTTATTTCTATTTTTGCACCAGGTAATATTTGTGCAATTAAGTTTGAGATGGTTTTTGTTTGGGAGGGGTCTATCTCTAAAAGAAGGAGTAGGTTGTGGGGAGGGGGTAGTAATTTTATTTGTTTTAATAATTCTTCGTATAGGGTTAGGCCTTGTTTGTTTGCTACCAGTGCATTTTTTGGTTCTTTTTGAATAGACGGTTCGTTTTGAAATTGTTGTTCGGTGATGTAGGGAAGATTGGCACTTATAATAAGCTGATTAGCTTGCAGGTTGTAGTTTTTTAGAATTGGTTCAAGTAAATTGCCTTGTAAAAAATTTATTTTTACCTCATGTGTTTTTGCATTTTTTTTGGCTACTTGTAGAGCTGGTTTAGATATATCAATCGCAAAAGTTTGGGTAGGTTCTTTTATATTTTTCAAAATTGAAATTGGAATACAGCCACTGCCTGTGCCAACGTCAATTAAAATATTCTTTTCGTTTTTTGTTTTTAATTCGTTATTCAAAATGCTTACAACTTCTTCTACCATCATTTCTGTTTCTGGGCGGGGGATTAAGACTTTTTTATTCACAAAAAAATCAAGGCCATAGAATTCTTTGTGGCCAATAATAACAGCGACAGAGTAGCCTTTTTTTCGCAGATAAATAAAGTATGCTAAAGAGATCTTTTCTAAAAAAGATAGACTGTATTCTGGATGTATAAGTATGAAGTTCTTTGGTTTGTGAATGCTTTTGGCAAGGAGAAGTTCTAGGTCTAAGTTGTCTAGAGAGCTATATTTTTTTTGTAATTCACGAATGGTCATAACCCGGTTTATTCGTCATCGTCTTCTGCACCAGCGCTATCAAAGCCTTCGGCTTCAGCCTTGCGAACAGCTTCAATGATTGGTTCCAATTCGCCATTTAAAATTCTAGGAATACTGTTCCAGTTCTGGTGGATACGATGATCAGTGATGCGATCCTGAGGGAAATTATAAGTACGGATTTTTTCACTGCGATCGCCAGTACCGATCTGAGATCTGCGTTTTTCAGTAATTGCTTTCATTTTTTCTTCACGTTCGGCTGCGTAGATACGGGCGCGAAGCACGGCCATGGCTTTTTCTTTGTTCGCAGCTTGAGAGCGTTCGTCTTGGCACTGAACCATTATGTTTGTTGGAATATGGATAATACGCACAGCCGAGTAGGTAGTGTTAACACTTTGACCACCGGCGCCACCAGCACAGAAGGTGTCAATGCGTAAATCTTTAGCTTCAATTTTTATTTCAGTTTCTTCGATTTCTGGAAGTACGGCCACGGTAATAGTGGAAGTATGAATACGTCCGGCTTTTTCGGTGTCAGGCACTCTTTGGACTCTGTGCACACCCATTTCGTATTTGAGATCTTTGTAAACATTTTTACCTTTGATAGAAAAAATAACTTCTTTAAAACCGCCGATACCAATACGGTTAACATCAAGCATTTCGGTTTTCCAACGTCTATTTTCAGCGTAGTGGCAATACATGCGATATACTTCGGCTGCAAACAAAGCGGATTCATCTCCGCCCACACCGGCTCTGATTTCCATAATCACACTTTTTTTATCAAATGGATCTTGGGGTCTAGTCATTTCGTCTAGTTCTTTTTCAAGTGATGCTTTTTTGGTTTCCAAATCCGGTAGTTCGGCTTTGGCCATTTCTTTCATTTGTTCGTCTGTTTCATTATCTATAATTGACTGAGTTTCTGACAGGGCTTTTTCTATTGTGGCTAGTTCATTAATTTTTTCAGCTACGGGCTTGAGTTCGGTATATTCTTGAGATATCTCCTTTATTTTTTTAGGGTCATTAAGCACAGCCGGATTTTGTAAATCAGCTTCAAGTTGCTGGAATCTATTTTGAGCGTCTATGTATTTTTTTTGCATATTTTTTTGTTATCCCCTCCTTTCCAAGGAGGGGTAGGGGTGGTTTGCCGAAGTCGCAGTAACGGCAACCACCCCGACCATAAATGGTCGCCCCTCCTTGGAAAGGAGGGGATGCCGGACAGCTCCCCATTTATACAACTTATTAAAAAAACAGACTAAATCAAAAGTATTATAGTCTGTTTTTAGAAATTTTTATAGCTAAGCCTTTTTGTCAGCAGCTTTCTTTGCAGATTTTTTGTCAGCCGCTCTAGCCTTTTTTACTTTTTGGCCTTTGCGAACAGCAGCCGCGCCTGTTTGTTTGTCAGTGCGTTCTTGGAATTTCTCTACACGTCTAGCTGTGTCAACAAACTTTTGTTTGCCGGTATAAAAAGGATGACACTTGTTGCAAAGTTCCACGCGGATGGTTTTGAGGGTACTTCCAGTGATAAATTTGTTACCACAAGCACAGATTACTTCTGTATCATTGTTATATTGTGGGTGGATATCTTTCTGCATAAGTTTGAAAAAAGTTTTAATAATGGTATTATGTTAGCATAATATTTAAAGAATGTCAACTATGAATACCTATAAACGAGATATTGAGTTTCTGTTTGAAGTTGGCTCGATGCGTAATATGCAAAGAGGTTGGCGACAGCACCTGGCTATGGATTGTGCTAATGACTTAGAGCATACTTATAGAGTCCTTTGGCTAGCCCTAATCATTGCTCGTCATGAAGGCGTTTCTAATGAGGAAAAAATAATGAAAATGGCTTTAGTTCATGATGTGGCGGAAACCAGGGTAAGCGATTTGAGCTATGTACAGAAAGTTTATGTTGAGGCTGATGAAAAACGAGCTGGTTTCGATATGTTTCAGGCCACATGTTTAGAGGATTTGTTTAGTAGTACACTTCTCGATTATGAGAAGCGTGATTCAATTGAAGCAAAAATTGTAAAAGATGCTGATAATTTAGATATTGATTTTGAGTTAAAAGAAATGGCTGAACGTGGCTCAAAGCTACCAGAAAAATGGCAAGGATTTAGAGAAATGATAAGAAAGGAAAAACTATATACAGATTCGGCCAAAGAATTGTGGGATTTATTACAGAAAGTTGATGTGGCTGATTGGCATATGACTGCCAATAAATGGATAAAAATCCCTAAGGCAGGACTTTAACTATTGACTAATCTCGGTCATTCCTATATAATCCACCCATCTTAATTAACTCTCGCCAGCTATCTTTTTCCTCCCTTGGACCACTCCGGGGCAAGGCTGGGAGGCAATAATAAGGAAAATATGTCTAGAAAAATGCCAACATTGTTGGAAATGTTGAAGGCCGGTGTTCATTTCGGCCATCAAAAATCACGCTGGCACCCCAAGATGGAACAGTTCATCTTTGGTGTTCGCAACGGAGTTCACATTATCGACTTAGAAAAAACTCAAGCTCAACTTGAGAAAGCTTTGGATTATACTCGTAACTTGGCCAGCAAAGGTCAGGTAATTTTATTTGTGGGCACAAAACGTCAAGCTCGCGAAGCCATCAAAGAAGCTGCTCTATCCTGCGAAATGCCATATTTGGTAGAACGCTGGATTGGTGGACTTCTCACAAACTTCGAAGAAGTAAAACGTCGTTTGAAGAAATATAAAAATTTGAAAGAACAATTTGCTAGCGGAGAAATTGAGAAGTATACTAAGAAAGAGCAAGTTGTCATGAAAAAACAATTAGAAAAGTTAGATAAATATCTTATCGGTTTAACTGCTTTGGAAAGATTGCCAGACGCAGTCTATATTGCCGATATGAGAACCGAAAAAACCGCTTTGGCTGAAACAGAAAGAACTGAAGTGCCAACCGTAGCTGTTTGCGATACCAACACCAACCCAAATAAAGTTAACTACCCAATTCCTGCTAATGATGATGCGGTTAACTCTATCAAATTGATTGCCGACCTTATGGCCGAAGCAGTCAACGAAGGTAGAAAAGAATTTGAAAAGAAAAAACTTGAGAAAGCTAAAGAAGAACCAGCTGTAAAACAAAAAGCTGCTCAAGAAAAAGAAGAAGCTCCTGCTAGTTCTACAACTAGAAGAGCTCTTAAAAAAGATACTTCTATTTAAGAATTGCACGAATGTCCTGCCAGACCACGAATTCTACAAATTTATTTGTCTGATTCATGGGGCTCAAGCCCATTCGTATTTATTCATCAAATCAAATTAAAAACATATGTCAATTACAGCCTCAGACGTAGCCAAACTCCGATCCCTTACCGGCGCAGGTATGATGGATTGCAAAAAAGCACTGGACGAAGCTGAAGGGGATATGGAAAAGGCTGGAGAAATTTTACGTAAAAAAGGTATTATTAAGGCTGCAAAAAGAACAGATAAGGTAGCGGCTGAAGGTACAACCTTGGTAAAAGTAAGCGGTGATACAGCCGTTGTTGTAGAAGTAAACTCCGAAACAGATTTTGTTGCTCAAAACGAAGACTTCAAGAAATTGGTTGGTGATTTTGCTAGCGCTTTACTAGCTGAAAAACCAGCGAGTGTTGAGGCAGCAATGAGTGTGGTTTTTGAAGGACAGTCTTTGCAAGATCGCCTAAATAATCTCACTGCCAAAATAGGTGAGAAAATTTCTTTGCGTCGTTTTGAAGTAGTAGAAAAAACTTCTAGTGATGCCTTTGGTTCTTACTCACACTTGGGTGGAAAAATTTCTGTTTTGATTTTACTGCAAAATACTACTGATGCAAACTTGGCTACGGATGTGGCAATGCATGCTGCGGCCAGCAATCCAAAATATGTCAGTCGTGATGAAGTTTCTGCCGAGCTTGTTGAAAAAGAAAAAGAAATCTATACAGATCAACTTAAGCAACAAGGCAAGCCAGAAGCGGCTATTGCTAACATCTTAAAAGGTAAACTAGATAAATTTTATAGTGAAATTTGTCTATTAGAACAGCCTTTCATCAAAGATGAAGAAAAGACTATTCAAAAACTTGTTGGTGAAAGTGTGCAGGTAGCCAAGATGGTCCGATTTGAACTTGGTGATGGTATTACCAAAGAAACAACAGATTTCGCTGCTGAAGTAGAAGCTCAATTGAAATAAGAAAATACTCTAAAAAACAAAAATACCCAGCCATTGTGCTGGGTATTTCTTTTTGGTATACTCCTAACATAATTAAAATTGATTTTTATGAACAAATTAGTTGTACAACGACAAAGAGTAGGACCGATCCTTGGCAGACATCCATGGGTATTTTCTGGTGCCTTGCAACATATTCCCGAAGGCTTAAAAAGTGGCGACGCCGTGATGCTTGTAAATGAAGAGGGAGCTTTTTTGGCTCATGGTTATTTTAATTCCTATTCACAAATTGCGGTACGTCTTTGGAGCTGGGATGAAAATGAAGTTATAGATGCTAAATTTTTTGAAAAGAGAATTGCGAGTGCTTATGCTATCAGAAAAAATCTTGTTGCTAGCCCCAAAACAGACTCTTATCGTTTGGTATATAGTGAAAATGATTTGCTACCAGGACTTATAGTTGATAAATACGCAGATTGTCTGGTCTTGCAGTTTCATACCCCAGGCATGGAAGCTTGGAAAGATCAGATTGTTGGCGCATTGAAAAAAATTGTTAAACCAAAAGGTATTTATGAAAGATCTGATGTGCGGGATCGGCAGCGTCATGTCATTGCGACGCCGAATAATTCGGCGGAAGCAATCCCATCGGATGGTAGTGCTAACAGTTGGATTGCCGCGTCGTCCCAAACCGTTGGGACTCCTCGCAATGACAAAACCGGCCTGTTATATGGCAAAGTCCCGGAAAGAATAAAAATATCCGAGAATGGTTATAAGTTTTGGGTAGATGTAATTGGTGGCCAAAAAACCGGATTTTTTCTTGATCAAAGAGATAAGCGTCAGGCGTTGACCAGATATGTCAAAGGCAAAACTGTTGTGAACTGCTTTTCTTATTCCGGCGGTTTTAGTGTTTATGCTTTGGGCGCTGGCGCCAAAAAAGTTATTAGCGTAGATGCTTCTGAAAGCGCTTTGGAACTAGCCGTAGCCAATGTAAAACTAAATAAATTTGATACCAAAAAATGCGAGTTTATCGCCGGGGACGTCAAACAATATTTGGCAGATGCTCAAGCTGAAAAGAAAAAGTTTGATGTGATAATTCTTGACCCACCAGCTTTTGTCAAAGATAGGCATAAGGTAGCCGAAGGTATGATAGGCTATAAAAAAATAAACGAAGCAGCTCTGCGAATTTTATCACCAGACGGTATTTTAGTCTCTGCTTCTTGTTCAGCTCATGTATCACTCCTTGATTTTCGGCATATGCTGACTGAGTCTGCTGGTCGCGCTCGCCGGACTTTGCAGGTGCTTGAGACCTATACGCACGGCATAGACCATCCCGAATTGACTGCTTTTACCGAAGGGGAGTACCTGAAGTGTTTGTTTGCAAAAGTAGCATAATTAGGATACAATTTTACTCAGTAGTCATAAAAATTTGTGAGATGAAAAAAATTGCACTTATAGTATATGTGTTAGCATCGTTTGGTATTGTTGCAACAATGGTTATTGTAATGTCAGCGGTTATTTTTGATAACAGTGAATTGAGACCAAGCAGTGATCATGTAACCGATTATATTTCACCAACCAGTCGTTATGCGGTAAGAACTCTCTACGACGATAATGAAAGCCCGATTGACATTGTCATAGTTGATGCTAAGAGTGGTGTGTCTGTTGCGGGTATTAGTCAGGATGCTTATTCGTACGAGATTAGTGAGATTAGTTCGACTATCAAGTTTATCCTCCGTGATAATGAAGGGGTAGAAACGGGAGTGTATGAATTTGATACAAAAAAAGGTGAGTGGATTAATTTACCTGAAATTAGTGATGAGCCAAGTTCATATAATGAGAAGAAGAATGATAGTATAAATTCAAATATCAAAAAATAAAATTAATTATTATTTTAATTCTAAGTATGAATATTGCTATAAATGGGTTTGGAAGGATAGGAAGGCAAGCCTTCAAAGTCGCTTTTGCCAAAAAAATTAAAATCGTCGCAATTAATGATTTGACTGATACCAAAACTTTGGCGCACTTACTCAAGTACGATACTGCTTATGGTAAGTATGAATTGCCAGTTGAATACGATGAGAAAAATTTGATTGTCAAAGGTAAAAAAATTCCCGTCTTTGCCGAGAAAGACCCTAGTGTTTTGCCTTGGGGCAAATTAAAAGTAGATGTAGTACTAGAATGTACTGGCAGATTCACCGACAAGGACGGTGCAAGTTTGCACCTCAAAGCTGGTGCCAAAAAGGTAGTGATTAGCGCCCCAGCCAAGGGTGGCGATGTGCCGACTTATGTCCGCGCGGTAAATTGTGCAAAGTGCAAAAAAGAAACTTCACCAGTAATCAATAATGCTTCTTGTACTACTAACAATATTGGACCAGTCATGGCTGTGCTTAATGAAAAATTCGGCATAGAAAAAGCAATGATGACCACCGCTCACGGCTATACTGCCGATCAAAATTTGCAAGACGGTCCGCATAGAGATTTGCGTCGTGCTAGAGCCGCGGCCGAAAATATTGTACCAACTACTACTGGTGCTGCTATTGCCGTTACCGAAGTTATTCCAGGATTGGTAGGTGTCTTTGATGGTTTGTCATTGCGTGTGCCAGTACCAACCGTGTCTGTATCGGATATGACAATCTTGTTGAAAAAAAATGTGACCAGAGATGAGGTAAATAAAGCGCTCGTTGACGCCTCCAAAACCGAAAGATTTAATGGAGTACTCACAACTACCAACGAACAGCTTGTCTCGTCTGATTTTATCGGTGATACTCACTCTGCTACAGTTGATTTGAGTCTGACAAATGTAGTAGGTGGAAATTTAGTCAAAGTTGTGGCATGGTATGATAATGAAACTGGTTATGCAAATAGGTTAGTTGAGATTGCGGAGTTGTATGTTTAATATATTTTTATGAAAAAATTAGCGTTGTGGTTATTGCCAGTAATTACCTTACTCATTGGTTTTTACTTAGGTTCAATGAATGAAAGTTGGAATATTAGAGCGTCCAATTTAAAATCAGCCAAGGGCTCGCTTGTTATTCAACAAGATGAGCCAATTTTTACTTTTGATATACCTGCAGGCTATGAAACAACTACCTGGGATGGTACTGTGTTATTATGGAAAAAGGGCAGATCTAAGCCTGGCCAGGACGCCGATGCCCACGCCGATTTATTTGCTTATGTAAATAGGACAGGTCAAAGTACCCTGCAGCTTACTTCATCAAACCCGAAGCTGCTTCGATCTTTTAGCGTGAATGGGCATGCTGCCAGTTACTATAAATTAGCTGATGAGCAGGCTGGTAATCCGTATTTGGTCATCATTGATCTTAATGGTCCTTTGATTGAAATTGAGAGTGCAGATCAAAAATTATTAGATGACGTTTTAAAAACGTTTAAAGTAGATAACAATTAAAATTATGAATCGTATTCTCTCAACAGAAACAGCGGATAAAGTTGGTCAGGAAGTTTTGCTCAAAGGCTGGGTCAATGCCCGCCGAAATATGGGTAAGATTGTCTTTTTGGATTTGCGTGATCGTGAGGGTATTGTGCAGGTAGTGGGAGTGCCAAGCGAACTGGATGAACAGTCTGTGGAGCTTCTCAAAGACGTGCGTCCAGAATGGGTATTAGAAATTCATGGCGTGGTAAATGAACGTGGAGCTAAACAAAAAAATCCAGATATGCCAACTGGTAATGTGGAAGTATTAATGAAAAAATTAGTGATTCTTAATACTGCCGAAACACCTCCGTTTGAAATAGATAAAGATACAAAGGGGATTGGTGAAGAACTAAGATTAAAATATCGCTATTTGGATTTACGTTCTCAGAGAATGTTAAAAAATTTAGTTTTACGTGATAAGGTAGAAACTTTTTTCCGCGAATATTTGCATGCCAAAAATTTTATCGAAGTGGAAACTCCAAATCTTACCAAAGGCACACCGGAAGGATCGCGCGAGTTTTTGGTTCCGTCTCGTATTCATCCAGGACAAATGTATGTTTTACCTCAATCACCACAACAATTCAAACAACTTTTGATGGTTGGTGGCGTGGAAAAATATTTTCAAGTAGCTAGATGTTTCCGCGATGAAGACCAAAGAGGTGATCGTCAACCAGAATTTACCCAACTTGATTTGGAAATGTCTTTTGTAGAAAGAGAAGATGTTTTGAATTTGGTAGAAAATATGATGGTAGAAATGGTAGCCAAAATTGCTCCAGAAAAAAAGATTCAGACTGTTCCGTTTCCACGTATTACCTATAAAGAAGCGATGGAAAAATATAATTCGGACAAACCGGATTTACGCGCCGACAAAAATGACCAAAACTCTTTTGCTTTTGAGTGGGTGGTAGATTTTCCAATGTTTGAAAAAGCAGACGACGGTTCGGTGCAAGCCGTACATCATCCGTTTACTTCTCCTCTACCTGAGGATGCCGAGTTGCTTGCTGTTGATCCGTTCAAGGTTCGTGCTAATGCTTATGACTTGGTTCTCAATGGTAATGAAATTTTCGGTGGTAGTATCCGTATTCATAAACGAGATTTGCAAAATAAAGTTTTTGAGTTGCTTGGCTTGGATGCAGAAACAATTCAACAAAGATTTGGTCATATTTTGGAAGCCTTTACTTTTGGCGCGCCTCCTCATGGTGGTATCGCCTCCGGTATAGATAGAATCCTTATGATTCTGGCCAACGAAGAAAATATTCGTGAAGTTATTCCTTTCCCAAAGACCGGTGACGCGAGAGATCTGATGATGAATGCACCGTCACCGATGCCAGATAAGGCTTTGAAGGATGTGCATATAAAAATTGATAAATAAAATCATGTCCGCCGAATTAAAATTAGAAAAATTTGAAGGACCTCTGGATTTATTATTGCAACTGATTGATCAAGAAAAGTTAAGTATTACTGAAGTGGCGATATCCAAAGTCACGGAACAGTTTTTTTTGTATTTAGACAAGTTAGAAGAAGATCGTCCGGAAAAGTTGGCAGATTTTTTGGTGGTAGCCACCAAGCTTATCCATCTCAAATCTCATAGTCTATTGCAATACGCCATGCCCGAGACAGAGGATAATGGTCCGGCGCTCGCTGATCAATTGAAATTATATAAACAGTATGTAGATGCGAGCCGTACTATTAGCAGTTTCTGGGAAGAGGGCAAGGTCGCTTATGGCAGATTGGAACCGCCGATAAAAAACAAAGAATTTGTTTTGCCAAGTAATGTCAATCAGGACAATTTATATAAGGCAATGACTGTATTGTTGCGCCGACTAAAGCCGGTTGAGGCTTTACCAAAAGTGACAATAGATCATTCGGTGTCTGTCAAACAAAAAATAGATATTATTCGTAATTTATTAAAAGGTAGTAAAGAATTTAGTTTTAATACTTTGCTATCATCTGCCCAAAATAAAACTGAAGTAATTATGAATTTTTTGGCCGTGTTGGAACTGTTAAAAGAAAAGTCTATTTTTGTAAAACAAAGCCTGTCATTTGATGATATGCTAATTGTAAAAAAATAAATTATGTCTATCCAATCAAAATTAGAATCAGTTCTCTTTGTTGCTTCCAAGCCAGTCGCTACTAAAAAATTAGTGAGTGTATTGAAGACAGATGAAAAGGAAGTTTTGGAAGCTTTGCAAACTTTACAAGACAAATATAATCAGCCTGATTTTGGGATTGTGATTCTAAAAAATAATGACGAATGGCAGATGGTGGCTAGTCCTGATAATAGAGAAGAAGCCGAAAATTTTATGAAGGCCGAAGTGTCTGGAGAGCTTACTCGTCCTCAGCTAGAAACTCTGACTGTTATTTCTTATTGTGGACCAATTACCAAGCCAGAACTAGAACAAATCAGAGGTGTGAACTGCGGTCTCATTTTGCGTAATCTGATGTTGCGCGGATTAGTAAAAGAAAACGAAGACACTTCTAGCTTGTTGCCAGCGTATGAAACTACAATGGAATACCTAAGACACATGGGAATAAACAAGTTGGAGGATTTGCCAGATTATGCTCAGCTACATAATCATCCTTATATTACGAATTTAAATAATGAACAGTAAGGTTCCTATGCCCACCAAAATCACAGATTTTCTTTCCTCGTTTGGCATGATGCTTGCCGGTATTTTTTTGCTATTTTTTTCTTCTGTATATTTTTCATCTGATAAAAATCTTTCTTTTTTACATTTACCAACCAGTGGTAAACGTACCGCCACTGTCGGTGGAGATATTGCTATAGAAAATTTGCCGGTAAGCAAACCAATTGTACCGCTGCCTAAAAATACAGGAATGTTTAATAGTCCGCTCACTGCTGTCTCAGCCATAGTACTTGATACCAAAACTAAAACTGTTTTATTTAAAAAAAACACAGATGAAATCAGACCGCTCGCTAGTATCACAAAACTCATGTCTGTCATGGTGTTGCTTGATTTGTCGCCAAATTGGAATGCTACCGCCACTATTACCGAAGCCGATTTGGATGCGGATCATCACGTGGAGGTGGGGGAGACATTTACGCTTGATGATTTATGGCACGCGGTGCTCATCGGATCTTCTAATACGGCTATCAATGCCTTGGTGCGCAGCACCGGTCTGACCACTGAACAGTTTGTTTTAAAAATGAATCAGAAAGGGCAGGAGTTACGTTTGAAGTCCGCATTTTTTGATGAGCCGACTGGTTTGTCAGATAAAAATGTAGCCAGCGCTTTGGATACGGCCAGAATGCTTATTGATGCGCTTAAGTTTGAAAAAATTTATGACACCGTGCAGATAAGCGAATATTATATCCATCCTCTTCAAAGCAAAAAAGCAAGAAGAATCTGGACCACGAATTGGCTTCTTACTAACTGGGTGCCAAATAATTTTAAAGTAGAAAACATTGCGGGCAAGACTGGCTATATCGATAATTCAGGTTATAACTTTGCGGTTAGTTTGGGTGATGACAAGGATCATAATATTACCGTAGTTGTTTTGGGCGCAGCCACCAATGAAGAAAGATTTAGCGAGGCTCGCGATTTGGCAAAGTGGACTTTTGATCATTATCTCTGGCCGGATCAGGATGGGTATGAGGGGTTGGTGGAGTAAAATTAAATTATTTATGTACAAAAATGGAAGAAAGTGTTAATTTATATATTAATTTACTAATTTTAAACTTATGACAAGAGAATCTATAGGTGAAAAAGTACCAGTTAATGCGGGTGAAGCAAAAGCAAGCCTGCTTCAGTATTTGGGAGGCTCGGAAAGTGATTTAGATCCTAGAGCACTTAGTTTTTATTTTGGCACTTATGACGTCCCCGAGGAGGCGATTAAAGATGTGGAAGTCCAAGCTCGGGTCGATCGTTTGCTAACAGAATTTGCTGAACCCACCGAAATAGGTGTAAGTGAATATGCGATAAGGCAAGAAAAGAAAATAGCGGATCTGCTAACTGGATTATTTAAAGGTTAGTTTGACAGCATCTTCTCCAAATGTAACAAAAGTAGTATAATTGTATTATCTATTATATGTAGTTTTTGTTTTTTAAGTTGTCATCCCGAGAGGGGTTAACACCCCCGAGGGATCTCTGTCCGGTTACCGTTGATTGAGACAGAGATTCCTCCTTCGTCGTCGGAATGACAAAAACATTTTTAAGATGAAATCCGTTGAACATCTTGGAAAATTAATCGGCAAAACCGTACTCTTGCGAGTTGATTTTAATGTTCCGCTCAAAGGCAAGAAAGTTTTGGATAATTATAAAATAAAAAAGAGTTTGGGCACTATCAAGTTTTTGGTTGAGCGTGGAGCAAGGGTAATTATTGTAAGTCATCTAGGTAGACCAGTCGGAGTAGATAAAAAACTGAGTCTCAAGCCGGTTGCTTTAGAACTTGGTAAATTCTTACAGAAAGATGTGCCGTTGCTGGATGTTTTGAATTTAACAAAAACAAAAATTCAAATTGAAAAATTATCACCTGCGACAGTGGTAATGTTAGAAAATATACGTTTTGTTAAAGGCGAAGAGGATAATTCGGATAAGTTTGCCAAGGAGTTAGCTGCGTTGGCAGATATGTTCGTCTTAGACGGATTTGCGGTAGCGCATCGCCAATCTGCGTCTGTCTCAGGAGTGGCCAAATTTTTACCATCGTATGCCGGTTTACTTTTGGAAGAAGAAATCCAAGGGTTGGATAGAGTGGTCAAGAAACCAAAAAAACCACTGGTGTTAGTGCTAGGCGGAATCAAGATGGAAACAAAAATAAATGTTTTAAAAAATTTCTTAAAAATTGCCGATTACATCCTCGTGGGCGGGGGAATATTTAATACGTATCTCTGGGCCAAGGGCTATAAAATCGGTTCGTCACTAGTTGATAAAAAATTTAAAAAAGAAATTTTGGAATACTGCGCTAAGAAAAAAATTATTCTACCAGTCGATGTAATTGTTGGTCCGGCTAACGGTAAGAAGGCTAAGGCAGTAGGAGTTAAAGATATTAAGTTAAAGCCGGGTGTTAGTATTTATGATCTCGGTCCGCAAACAATCAAACTATTTTCTAAATATATCAAAAAAGCGCAAACATTGGTGTGGAATGGGGCGATGGGAAATTTTGAACAGCACCCATACGAATATGCTACTTATTCAGTAGCGCACCTGATAGCTTCTCAGTCTAAGAGAAAAGCATTTGGAGTGGTAGGTGGAGGAGAGACAATTGAAATATTTAAAAAATTAAATCTACTATCTGATATTGATTTGGCTTCTACTGGAGGCGGATCTATGCTAGAATATATCAGTGGAAAGAAATTACCTGGTATCGAAGCGTTAAAGAATTAAAATTTTTATTAATTAATAATCTGAATCGTTTGCTTTACGCAATATGATTCGTAAGGAGATAATTTATGCCTTTACCAACAGGCGGAAATAAGCCGGAACAAGCAGTCAGTAGTATGAATGTGGGAAGTAGTTGTGGAAAATGTATGGGAGCATGCCATCACCATTTTGGCAAAAAAATAATGTGGACAGTTGTGGGAATTCTTTTGGTTTATGGAGTTTTTTATGTTGGTACTTTGATTCGAAACAATGTCAAAGAGTATGATTTTATTGGCAAAGCGCCACGCATGGAACGAAGTATTAATATAAATGGTTTTGGTAAAGTTACAGGCAATAATGATATTGCCATGACTACAATTGGTTATTCCAACACCAATAAAGATGTAGCTGTAGCTCAAGTAGAAAACAAGAAAGTAATGGATCAAATTTTCGCGGAACTGAAAAAAATTGGTGTAGATGAAAAAGATTTGCAAAGCAATTACAGTATTTATCCTGAGTATAATTACACCCAAGAAAAAGGCCAGGAACTTAAGGGTTATAAAGTTAGTAACAGTTTGACTATCAAGATTCGCGATCTTAATAAAATTAGCAATATCTTAGGTTTGGCTGGTAAATTTGGCGCTACTGAAGTTAATGGTTTAAACTTTACTATTGATGATACTGAGAATTTGAAAGCTCAAGCTAGAGAAAAAGCTTTGGTTGACGCTAGAGCCAAGGCAGAGGTTTTGGCTAGCAAGTTGCATGTGCGTTTAGGTGGATTGATCAGTTATTATGAGAGTGAAGTAATGCCTGATATGTATGCAGTTAAGAGCTATGACATGGCTATGGGCATGGGAGGCGCACCAATGAATGCTGGTCCGGCCGCCGTTTCTTCTGGTAGTAAAGAAGTTAGTATGAATGTCAATGTCATGTACGAAATTTTACAGTAGTTATAGCCAAAAAAAGCCCTGTCCTTATCAAAGGCGGGGCTTTTTTGTTTGAAAACATTGTGATATACTAGATTTAATAAACTAAAGCTTAACTTTTTATTGTCATCCCGAGTGGGGTAAACACCCCCGAGAGATCTCTGTCCGGTTACTGTTGATTGGGACAGAGATTCCTCCTTTGTTGTCGGAATGACAGAAATTATTTTGTATGCGCATAAAACAAATCATGGCGAGAGAAATTCTTGATTCCCGTGGTAATCCTACGGTAGAGGCAAAGGTAGTCTTGGAAAATGGTCTTAGTGCCATTGCCAAAGTGCCGTCAGGGGCTTCTACCGGCACGCACGAAGCCTTAGAGTTACGAGATGGCGGTAAACGTTATGGTGGTAAAGGAGTCTTGAGAGCTGTAAAAAATGTTAATACAATTATCGCTAAATCAATTGTTGGGATGGAAGTAGAAGAGATAGAAAAAATAGATGCCAAGATGTTGTCACTTGATGGTACAAAAAATAAATCCAAACTTGGCGCTAATGCAATTTTGGCAGTATCGCTCTCTGTTGCTCGAGCTGGAGCAATGTCAGTCAAGTTGCCTTTATATAAGTATATTAGACAAGTTTATAAAATAGATGAAAAGAATTTTCGCCTGCCTGTGCTGGCTATGAATATTATCAATGGTGGCAGACACGCAGACAACGGCTTGTCTATCCAAGAGTTTATGATTTTACCAAAGCACAAACTTTTGCGAGAGCGAGTGCGTATGGGTTCGCAAATTTTTCATGCCTTGGCCGGATTGTTGAGTCAAAAAGGTTATGCGACTGGCGTCGGTGATGAGGGTGGTTTTGCGCCTGAATTATTGAATAATGAAAGAGGCTTGCAATTGATTATGGAAGCTATTAAATTAGCCGGCTGGGTGCCAGGCAAGGATGTATTTTTAGGGCTTGATATTGCCGCCTCTGAATTTTATCGTCATGGTAATTATTATTTCATGAATAAAAAGCAAGGTTGGTCTGCCGGTAAAATGATAGATATTTTCAAACAATGGATTAAGAAGTATCCAATTATTTCTATTGAAGATGGTTTGTCCGAGGACGATTGGGCAAATTGGCAAATTTTAACAAAAGAGTTGGGCGGTAAATTGGCTTTGGTTGGCGATGATTTATTTGTGACAAATGTCGATAGGATTGCTCGAGGTATTAAAGAAGGTGTGGCCAATACGGTTTTAATTAAAGTTAACCAAATTGGTACACTATCTGAAACCATGGCTGCCATCAAATTGGCTCGTCAAAATAAGTATCAAATTTTTATTTCTCATCGTAGCGGTGAGACCGCCGATACTTTTATTGCCGATTTGGCGGTGGCGGTAAATTCCGAATTTATCAAAACCGGATCAATGTCCCGTTCCGAAAGAGTCGAAAAATATAACAGATTGATGGAGATAGAAGAAGAACTGGGAATGTAATGTTGTCATCCCGAGCGAGCCCTTAAGGGCCACGAGGGATCTATCCAAGAAAAATTTTGTTAACAGAAAGATTCTCCGCGGAGTTTGTACCCTTTAGGGTGTTCAGAATGATAATTGTAAAATATGAATAAATTAAAAACAACTTTGCTTATAATTGTCGATGGTTGGGGAGTTGGTAATACCAAAGACCCAGGCAATCCGGTGACGCCAAAAACCGCGCCTAATTATTTTGCGTTTCTAAAAAAATATCCAAATTCAAAATTGGAAGCCAGTGGCGAAAGCGTTGGGTTGTTTAAAGGCCAAGAAGGCAATAGCGAAGCTGGGCATCTTAATTTGGGAGCCGGAAGAGTGGTAAAACAAGATGCTTTATATATCTCCGAGTCAATTAAAGACGGGTCTTTTTTTAAAAATAACGCCTTTCATCAAGCAATTCATCATGTCAAAAAATACAAAACCTCGGTGCATCTGATGGGTTTATTATCCAATCATAACAGCGCGCATTCTACGCCGGAGCATCTTTATGCTTTGTTAGAATTATTAAATCAAGAAAAAGTAAAAAATGTTTATTTACATTTATTTACTGATGGTCGAGACTCTGGTCAATATGAAGCGAGCAAGCATCTTCGTTTATTAGAAAAGCATTTGCATGGTAATGAAAAAATAGCGACAATTATGGGGCGTTTCTATGGTATGGATAGAAATAAAAACTGGGATAGGACCAAGTCTGCTTATGAAGCGCTAGTTTTGGGCAAAGGATTTAAAGCTATTAGCCCGGCCGAAGTTTTTCGCAATGCCTATAATAAAAAAGACTCCGATGAGTATATTGAGCCAAGTATTATTATTGAAAAAGGTAAACCGGTGGCAACAATAAAAAATAACGACGCTGTTTTCTTTTTCAATCTTCGCAGTGACCGCTCTCGTCAGCTTACCAAAGCTTTTATCCAGCCAAATTTTAAACAAATAAATCAAGGGGCTTTTGTGCGCGCCAAACAGCCAAAAAATATTCGTTTTGTAGCTTTGACTGATTTTGGTCCGGATTTGCCAAATATATTGACCGCTTTTCCAAGTCGTGATATCCAAAATGGTTTAGTGCAGACATTATGTCCTAGAAAACAATTGTATGTTGCTGAATCCGAAAAATTTGCTCACGTTACTTATTTTTTAAACGGCGGTTATGCCCAGCATTTTTGCGATGAGAATTGGGTTAAGATTGCTTCGCTTGATGTAAAAAATTATGCGACCAAGCCGGAGATGAGCGCGGACAGATTGGCCGACTATGTAAGCGTGGCTTTAGAGGCCGGACAGTATGATTTTATTGCGATGAATTTTGCTAATATGGATATGGTTGGTCACACAGGTGATTTTTCTGCTGGACAAAAAGCAGTGACTGTTGTTGACGCAGCCATTGGTAAAATTGTAAAATCCTTATTAAAAAATAAAGGTCAAGGTATTATTACGGCCGATCATGGCAATATTGAAGTAATGATAAATCCGGAAAGCGGAGAGCCAGACACTGAACATTCGGTCAATCCTGTGCCATTTATTTTGATTAACAGTTTTGTCAAAACGCCAAAAAAATTACCTGACGGCAAATTGGCCAACGTGGCGCCAACAATTTTGAAAATGATGGGAATAAAACAGCCTGCTGAAATGACTGCTAAAAGTTTAATTTAAAATTTATGTCTTATAAACCAGTTGTGCTTGCAATTATGGATGGTTGGGGAGTAGCGCCAGACTCAGATGGTAATGCCATTACCAAAGCCAGCACACCCAACTTCACCAAGTTTGTTAAAAACTATCCCACCATGACGCTTCATGCTTCAGGCAATGAGGTGGGTTTGTTATTTGGCGAGATGGGAAACTCGGAAGTTGGACACTTAAATATTGGCGCTGGCCGAGTCTATTATCAAAGTTGTCCGAGAATTAACATGGCTATTGCTGATGGTAGCTTTTTTGAAAACTCAGCTTTGCTTTCAGCGATAGAAAAAGTAAAAAAAAATAATTCTAGTTTACATTTAGTTGGATTGATCGGTTCGGGTAATGTGCATGCTAGTAGCGATCATCTTTATGCCTTGCTGGCGTTCTGTAAAAAACAAAATTTAAGCAAAAATGTTTTTATTCATGCTATTTTGGATGGGCGTGATGCCTTGTATAATTCCGGTCGTGATTTTGTTTTAGAATTGCAACAAAAAATGACTGAATTAAAAGTTGGTCAGATTGCATCTTTGTCTGGTCGTTATTATGCGATGGATAGAGATAATCGTTGGGATAGAGTAGAGAAAGCCTACAGAGCCATTGCCGAGGGTAAGGCCGATAGATATAGCGACAATCCTATCCAAGCGATAGACCAATCTTACGAGCAAAAAAATTACGATGAAGAATTTATCCCGACCGTTATTACAAATAAAGACAAGCCTCTAGCCACTATTGTTGGTCAGGATGCTGTGATTGTCTTTAACTTTCGACCAGATCGCGCGCGTGAATTAACCCAAGCTTTTTCAGTGCCGTCTTTTAATAAATTTCCTGCTACTTATTTAAAAGATTTATCGGTAGTGACGATGACCGAGTATGCCAAAGATTTGCCAGTGTCAGTCGCTTTTGCGCCGATTGTGGTGCATAATTCTTTGGCCGAAGTTATTAGTAAGGCTGGCCTTAAACAAATGCATATTGCCGAAACTGAAAAATACGCTCACGTCACTTTTTTCTTGAATGGCACAGTCGAAGAACCTTTTGTGGGAGAAGATAGAAAACTCGTGCCATCGCCACGTGTTTCTAGTTATGACCAGCTACCGGAAATGTCTGCATTAGAAATCACCAAAGAAGCCAAAAAAATAATCGATAGCGGTAAATACGATTTTATAGTTTTAAATTTTGCTAATCCTGATATGGTAGCTCACACCGGCAATTTGACCGCGGGTATCAAGGCGTGTGAAGTGACTGATAAATGTTTGGGAGAGTTGGCAGATCATACGCTTGCGCAAAATGGTGTGATGCTTGTGACTGCCGACCATGGCAATGCCGAAGAAATGGCCAATTTGCAAACCACGGAAATGGATAAAGAACACTCAACTAATCCTGTGCCTCTTATTATTGTGGGCAAAGATTTTATGGGGCAAGCTGGGCTGTCGGGTGATGCGCCTGAAGACGACTTAAGTCTCATTCAGCCAGTGGGAGTGCTTGCAGATGTGGCACCGACAATTTTGAAGCTTTTAGATATTCCACAGCCGGAAGATATGACTGGACAGGCTTTGATTTAGAGGGAAGCGCCTAATGTTTTTTTAATTTTTCCAATAACTTCAGTTTCAACTTCTTTAATATTTTTTCCACTTATTACAAAAGAAGCAGTTTTTTTGTTGCCTTCTGGTTGGTAGCCTTGAAGAAGTGCTTTGGCATCATGCTGTTTGCCGGCGCATAAAAATCCATGGATTTTATTTTCTCCATGAGTATTTTCGTAGAGTAATAGTACGATTTTTGCTTCCGGTGAATTTTGGATAAGTTCATCAGTAAGATCTTTCAGTTCCTCTTCGGTAGCGCCAGCTCTGGCAAAATCTTCTCTAGTAATTGTTGTCCAAACGAGTCCTAGCTGTGGATCGTTTTCAATATGAGTCAGCGCTGTGCCCCAAATACGCATCGAAGCAACCGATTTGGTGCGGTATAAATTTTTGACGATTCTTTCTCTGTCTGCGCCAAGCGTTATTAGTTTGCTGGCAGTGGCGAGTGTGGTAGGGCTGACATTAGCAGTTTTGAAACTTTGAGTTTGGCTAATCATGCCGGTAAGTAAGAATGTGGCGATGTCAGCATCAATATCAGGTTCGGAAATTTTTACCATTGCCTTGTAGATGATTTCGGAAATAGAAGTGGCGTTAAGTTCCACAAAATTTACTTGGCCAAAATGTTCGTTGGCTGGGTGGCTATCAAAATTGATAACCGGAACTTTGTAAAACAAGTCGGTGTTATTAAAAAAAACATTGCCCAAAGATTCTAAATCTTGAGCGTTAACGGTAATAATCAAATCGTATTTGAGACCAGACTGAGCCGTGCGGAGTTCATTCTTGGTGATAGTACCTTGCTTGGGAGTGAGGTAAATTGAAAGCCAGTTGTCTTTGATGTCATAACTAAGTGTATCAATTTTGATATTACTGACATCAACTTTGAGAATGAATTTTTGTAAGTGAGAAAGTTGTGGTTGGATTTCTTCTAGATTTTTGAGGAAGCGGAGATTTTTTGGCACAACAAAATTATCAGCAACGACATCAACTTGCTTATGTTTTTTTTCCAGGAATTTCTTCCAGGCCATGGCTCCACAAACTGAATCTGCGTTTTGGTTGGCGCTTAGTACCAATAAAACATGCCGACTCTGTTCCAAGAGATGGTTGAGTTGTTCGGTTTCGGTAAATGACATGAATTTTGACTTGTTCTGTTAGACAGCTAAAAAATCTGAATAACAGCCTATATTAGCAGTATTTTAAAGGTTTGTCAAATATAGATAGGCAGCCATTTAAAGATGATATTTTCGTCTAAAAACTCGAACGCCCCGGCTTGTGGCCGGGGCTTCGAGCGTTGTCGTTGCCCCTTCAACTACGGCGGCGGGGATGACCACAGGTCATCCCCAGTTATCGGGTCCTTCTCCCCGCTCGGGAAGTAGAGGATCTTGCCTGACTTCTCCTCCCGACCACGCCTGGAAGGGAGGGGGCGGAAGATTTCTTGCCGCCCGTGGAGCCACTTGCCCGACGGGCAAAGTAGCCCAACGGCAGGACCATTGCAGTTCCCCCGTCGGCTTGTGTCCTCCTTCCCGTCAGGCCCGACCCACTCGCTTCTGCAGTTGCAGTAGCAGGTGGAGGGCGGGCCGCAGGGCGGCGACAGTACCGGCTCGTGGTCGCGGTGCTTGAAGACGACGATCTCGGTGGGGTTGGCAAGGGCCTTCTCCTTCGTGGTGTGGCAGTCGTGGACCACCACGCCGACAGTCAGAAGAATAGCCCCGACGATGGCGATGATTTCTTTCATTGTATCTAGCCTTCCCGCCTATTGGTGGAGGTGTGAGACACCAACAGGCGTATCAAAAATCGTTAAAATTTCTAATACGCATGTTGATGTCTTTCGCTACCTTTTAACAACGCTCTTTTGAAATGGGTATCTGCCTATTATATTAGGCTTATTACCACTTTCTCAATCGCCTATATGCCGTAAGCATAAAGACGATTGTTAAAAACAGTAAAATTTGTTAGTTAATTCAAGACTTTATCATCTTATACGGGATTTGTCAATCTTCTCCTTTTCTGTTATTATTTATCTAAATCTATAACATTTATAGGGGCCTTGCCCATATAATCTCATTTGCTCGAAAATGTCTCGACAAGTCAGACATTTTACTCACTCATTTCGATTATGCACGAACTACCAAAGGTTTACGAACCTCACAATTACGAAGATGAAATCTATAAAAAATGGGAAGAATCAGGGCTTTTTAACCCTGATGTTTGTGTTGAGAAAGGTTTTACCAAAAGTGACGCTGAGCCATTTTCTATTGTCTTGCCTCCGCCAAACGTCACAGGTACTTTGCATATGGGTCATGCCGCCATGCTGGCCATTGAAGACGTGATGGTGCGCTACCATCGGATGAAAGGCGACAGGACGCTCTGGGTGCCTGGTACTGACCATGCGGCTATTGCAACTCAGTCTAAGGTAGAAAAATTGGTCATGGAGAAAGAAGGTAAAAGTAAATATGATTTGGGCAGGTCCGAATTTCTCAAACGAGTAGAAAAATTTGCTCAGGAAAGTCATGACACAATAGTTAATCAATGTAAAAAAATGGGTGCTTCTTTGGATTGGAGTCGAGAAGCCTATACGCTGGATGAAAAAAGAAATTTGGCTGTCCGCACCGTGTTTAAAAAAATGTATGATGACGGACTGATTTATCGTGGACACAGAATTGTAAACTGGGATCCAAAAGGTCAGACTGTAATTTCGGATGACGAATTAGTTTATGAAGAAAGAAAAGCAAAATTTTATACTTTTAAGTATGGTCCTTTTGAAATAGGCACTGCTAGACCGGAAACAAAATTTGGCGATAAGTATGTGGTCATGCATCCAGAGGACAAACGTTATAAAAAATGGAAGCACATGCAAAAAATAACTGTCGAGTGGATTAACGGTCCGATTGAGGCGACTGTTATTAAAGACCCAATGATTGATATGGAATTTGGGACGGGTGTGATGACCATTACTCCTTGGCATTCCCATGAAGATTTTGCCTTGGCTGAAAAATATAAATTAGACAAAGAACAAATTATTGATAAATCTGGAAAGTTGCTTGAAGTCGCGCAAGAATTTGCGGGGATGGAAATCGGCAAAGCGCGGGACAAGATAGTACAAAAATTAAACGCCAAAGGCCTGCTTGTCTCAGTTGATGAAAATTATGTAAATCGGATTGCGACGGCTGAAAGAACTGGTGGAGTTATTGAGCCACAGATAATGGAACAATGGTTTATAAATGTAAATAAGCCGATTGAAGCTCGGGATGGAAAAACTTTGAAAGAGTTGATGCAAGATGTGGTAAAAAATAAACAAATAGAAATAGTTCCTGATCGATTTGAAAAAACTTATTTTCATTGGATAGATAATTTGCGAGATTGGTGTATTAGCCGCCAGATTTGGTTTGGGCATCGGATTCCGGTTTGGTATAAAGGTGAAGAGATTCATGCTGGTATTGAACCACCAACTGGTGAGGGTTGGACTCAAGACTCAGACACTCTAGATACTTGGTTTAGTGCTGGACTTTGGACATTCTCTACTTTAGGTTATCCCGATCTTAACGCCGAAGATTTGAAAAAGTACCATCCAACTTCTGTGCTTGAAACCGGTTATGATATTTTATTTTTCTGGGTAGCGAGAATGATTCTAATGACTACTTACACTCTTGGTGAAGTGCCGTTTAAGACGGTTTACTTGCACGGACTTGTACGTGATGAGCAGGGGAGAAAGATGAGCAAGTCTTTGGATAATATTATCAATCCGCTTGATATGATTGCTAAGTATGGCACAGATGCGACGCGTTTGTCGTTGCTCTTGGGCAATACGCCGGGCAATGATATGAAATTATCCGAAGAAAAAATTGCCGGCTTTAGAAACTTTACCAATAAGCTTTGGAATATTTCGAGGTTTATTTTATCTCAGGTAGATGATAAAGAGCCAGTTATGACAATGGCCGATTCTTGGATTGTAGGCAGGATGGCGAAGTCGTTCGGAGAGTTCAGAGAAAGCATGGAAAAGAATCAGTTTTCAGTCGCAGGAGAAAGCCTACGTGATTTTACCTGGAATGATTTAGCGGATTGGTATTTGGAAATTTCCAAGATTGAAGGAAATAAGTCAGGAGTTTTAATGCTTATTTTAGATTTTATTTTAAAAGCATGGCATCCGTTTATGCCTTTTGTGACTGAGGCTATCTGGCAAGAAATACATGAGGGTGGAAAAATGCTCATGGTAGAAAATTTTAAAATTTCAGAAGGCCTTTTGGAAGCATCTCCTAAAAAAACCTCAGTAAAAAACGAAGAAACAGCTTGGTTAGATTTCGAAGTTGTGCGAAACGCGGTAGTTGCTATCAGATCTTTGCGCGCCGAATATAAAATAGAACCTGTTAAAAAAATCACGGTAAAAATTAATTTTGGAAAACAGGAGAGCATAATAAGAGAAAACGAACATATAATTAAAGGATTAGCTCGTTTAGAAAAAATAGAATTTGTAGAGTCTGGCGCAGAAATTTCTTTGGATTTGACTGGTGCAATAGATGTAGAAAAAGAAAAACCAAGGCTAGAAAAAGAAATAGCTGAAATTAAAAAATATGTTTCTGGTTTGGAAAATAAATTATCCAATCAAGAATTTGTCACCAATGCCCCTCCAGCAGTAGTGGAAAAAGAAAAGGCAAAGTTGAGTGAAGCACAGGGGAAGTTGGAAAAGTTACAAGAACAATTAAATAAGATGTAAGAAAATATGCTTGATGCAGCCCACGCGCCCATTGGAGAAGCGGTCTTGTCAGATATGGATCGTCGTAAAAAGGAGAGAGCTGAAATAAATGATGCCGCTTTAAAAGTCCAGACAGCGCCAGATGACGAAACAAAAAAAATAGCTGTGGATGAGCTATGGCTTAAAGTAGAGTCTAGTATAGAATCTTTTCTTAGAGAGAGGGCAAAAGAAAATACTAAAGATATTGTACAGGAATTTTATACAAAGTTATCGTACGTCGCTTGTAAATGGAGAAGCGAAGAGGGAGATTTTTTGTCGTATTGCTTTACGGCAGTTCGTAATTCGTTTCTGACATATTTGGAAAAAAAAAGAACCTACAGTAGATATAAAGATAAATTTGAAGATTCAGTTCGTGGAAATGTTGCAGAGCCTGATGGTAGTTATTTTACCGAGAATAACTTTTCTATTGAAGATAAAATAGCAATTGGGCAAATAAAGTCTAAAATCTTAGGGTGGATTAGAGGAGGCTATATTAGTCCAGTCGAGGGAATGGCGGTAGTTTTAAAATACGGACTCGGTAAAGATATGGTGATTGCAATTTTATCTGACTTTGATGGTAGGGCTAAAGAAGGGCCAAGGGCCGATAATTTTAAAAAATTAAGAAATTTAAATTTGGACAATATAGATTTTGATTCCGGAATGGTTGATATGAAAATTGCGTCCCTATTAAGAAAAAGAAATGGTTCGGTAGAAGAATTTGTAAATGGGGCATTAAATAAAATAAAAGTTCAGTTGAGGGTAGAATAAATTATAGTTTACTTTCTTAAATATGAAAACAAATACCGACCCACAAAAAATAGAAGAACTGTTAAGTCGAGGCGTGGAAAATATTTACCCTAAACGGGAATTTTTGGAAGCACAACTTAAATCCGGCAAACAGCTTACGCTCTATACTGGCTATGATCCAACTGCGCCAACGTTGCATATCGGTCATGGTATCACTATGCTCAAGCTTCGTCAGTTCCAGGAATTGGGGCATAAAGTAATAATGCTTATTGGTGATTTTACCGGTATGATTGGCGACCCGACTGACAAAACTTCTGCTAGACAAAAACTGACCCGCAAGCAGGTTTTGGAAAATTGTAAGAATTATAAAAAACAAGCAGGAGCTATTTTGAATTTAACTGGCAAGAATCCTGTGCAGGTAAAATTTAATAGTAAATGGTTGGCTAAAATGAGCTTTGCCGATGTAGTGGAGCTATCTTCGCACTTTACAGTACAGAGAATGATGGAGCGGGATATGTTCCAAAATAGAATTAAAGAAGAGAAGCCGATTTACCTTCATGAATTTTTGTATCCGCTTATGCAAGGCTATGATAGTGTGGCGATGGATGTGGACGGAGAGGTGGGCGGAAATGATCAGACATTTAATATGTTGGCTGGCCGAACACTCATGAAAGATTTGAAGAATAAAGAAAAATTTGTTTTGACAAGCAAATTGCTTGTTGATTCTAGTGGTAAGAAGATGGGAAAGACCGAAGGAAATATGGTGGCCTTTTCCGATACGCCGGAAGATATGTTTGGTAAAGTGATGAGTTGGACAGACGGGATGATCAAAAACGGCTTTGATTTGTGCACGACCATGCCAGTTGTTGAAATAGAAAAATATTTAAAAGAAATTCCAAATCCTCGCGACCAAAAGCTACTTCTCGGATATGAAATCGTAAAAACATTTTTGGGAGAACCAGAAGCTCTTAAGGCGCAACAAAATTTTATTAGAAAATTTTCTGAAAAAGAAACTCCAGATGATATTCCCGAACTCAAACCAACTGCTTTAGATATTATTACCGTGTTAGTAGAAGCAAAAATTTGTAAAAGTAAATCCGAAGCTAGACAAGTAATATCTCAAGGTGGTGTAAAAATAAATGATAAGAAAGTAGAAGGTTTTGAAATGCAAGTAAAAGCAGGGGATGTAGTGCAAAAAGGAAGTCGTTTCTTTGTAAAAATAAAATAACTTTACCTATACTTTTTGTCACCAAAAAGTATCAAAAAAGTGTTGGGGTGGCAGAACTCCCGCCAGAGGCGGGCAGGCGCCTTTGTACTAAAGCTCCTTGTCTGCCTTGGGCGGAAAACAGCTGCCACCCCAAACCCCACGTACCGTTTTCAAAGTATAATTAAACTATGACACTTACGATAAAAGAAAATATTTTTAAATTGTTGAAATCCGCTGGAGTGGAAGGGGAGATAGAATTGACCTCTCCGCCAAATCCAGAAATGGGTGATTTTGCTTTTGCTTGTTTTGGTGTGGCTAAATTTTGGCAGATGAATCCAGCGGAAGCGGCAAAAAAAATCAGTTCTCAGTTCGAAGTCCACAGCTCCCAGATGATTGAAAAAGTGGTTGCCCTTGGTCCTTATGTAAATTTTTATCTTAACTCTGGTAAAGTAGCGGATCTCATTATAAAAGAAATTTTAAAAAAAGGAAAAAAATATGGCATAAATAATTCCGGCAAAGGTAAGAAAGTTTTGATTGAGTATCCTTCTAATAATACTCATAAAGAATTTCATATCGGCCATTTCCGTAATGTTTGTATGGGCAATGCTTTGGTTAATCTGTACGAACAAAATGGTTATAAAGTTTATCCGGTAAATTATCTCAATGATTTTGGAAATCACGTGGCCAAGTGTTTGTGGGGTTTACAAAAATTTCATAAAGATGAAAAGCCTCCAGCCAATCAGCAAAAATGGTTGGGTGAGATTTATGCGGAAGCGAGCGCGAAACTAAAAGAAAATCCTGATTTTGCGCCAGAGGTAGCTGATGTGCAAAGACAATTAGAAAGCCATGATAAAAAATTATGGCCATTGTTTATCAAAACCAGGCAGTGGAGTATATATCAGTTTGCTAAAATTTTTAAAGATCTGGGTGTCAAACACAAAGCGGTTTTTTATGAAAAAGATCTCAAAGCCAAAGGCCAGAAAATGGTGGATGAGTTGCTCAAAAAAGGTATAGCCACAGTCGGTGAGGGTGGAGCGATTATTATTGATTTGAGTCAGTATAATTTAGATGTGGCGTTGTTGCGAAAATCAAACGGCGCTGGTTTGTATCTGACGAGCGATTTGCCGCTCGCGACGGAGAAATTCAAAAAATGCAATGCGGATGAAAGTATTGTTATTACCGGTATTGAGCAAAATTTATATTTTAAACAACTATATAAAATTTTGGAGTTAATGGGTTTCAAGAAAAAATTAACTCATATTGGGTATGGGCTCATAAATCTCAAAGAAGGTAAGATGGGCTCAAGGTTTGGCAATGTGATTTTGTATGAAGATTTGTATGCGGATATTTATGAAAGCCTAAAAGCCGAATCTGTAGAGAGGCATGTTGACTGGAGTGATAAAAAAATTAGCGCCAATGCGAAAATTTTGGCTTTAGCTGCCCTGAAGTTTGATATGCAAAAACATGAGGCTAATAAAAATATTGTTTTTGATGCGAAAGAGGCGACTTCGGTTGAAGGTTTTAGCGGACCATATGTTTTGTATGTGGTCGCGCGAATAAACAGCATGCTCAGTAAAGCAAGTAGCAAATCGCAAATAGTAAAAAGCAAATTTTCGTTACTGGATAAGCCGGAAGAAAAGCGGTTGGTTTTGTGGCTGGGCAAGTATGAAGAAACTGTGGAAAAAGCTTTAGCAGAATATAATCCATCTGTAATGACTCGTTATTGTTTTGATCTGGCACAGGCGTTTAATAATTTTTATAATAATTGCAGTATTTTAAAAGCGGAAACCAAAGATTTAATGTCTGCCAGACTATCGTTGTCTGTGGCCACAAAAAATGTTTTGGAAAGCGCTTTAGGGCTTCTTACTATTGACACGGTTGAGGAGATGTAATACTTTCATATTGGCTGCATGTTTGTTCTCGCCAAATTTTGGTTGTGAGCAGTGCAAGCCACGAATATAAACAATCTCAAAGAAAAAGAGGTGTGGCTATGGACGCCTTGAAGATCTGGTTCTGGAATAAGGGACGGCAGTTTGGTTTGATTCTGCTGGAATTTCTCTGGAAGTTGGTTGTCCGGTTTTTTTATCAGCCGGATTTCATTTTCCTGGTCTACGGCCAGTTGCGCCACAAGCGCGCTTGCTGGTCTGAGAGAACGGAGAAGCGTATCGGTCTCTGTGGTTTGATCAGCTTCATCAGATGGAAGAAGGACGGTGTTCGGTTTCGTGGTTTGGTGATAGCTTCCACGGTGAGTATGGAAGAATTTAGCGAGCGACCCGAACTCGCTTTGAGAGTTGTTGAAGAAGTGAAAAAGCGCTTTCCTAAGGTGAAGGCAATTGCTTTGGCCGGGCAGCTTCCTGGATGGATTGCTCGTGCATCGGGACAAGCCCCAGTCACACCTTGTGTTGGTGGAAGTCTTGGAACTTGCTTTGCTGTAGGGCGGGCGGTATTTGAACTCTCTTCTTCTTTGAGGGGTGTGTCGGATCAACATGTTGTTGTGGTGGGTGGAGCTGGTCATACCGGTTCTCAGGTGGTTGAGGTCTTGTCGGTCGCAAATCGATTTAGAATCACTGCCTTTGATCGCCGTTTGTCAGAAAATGTCACAGGCAATGTTCGTCAAACCAGTGACCCTGTTTGTTTGGAGAGCGCCTCTCTAGTGGTGGTGCTTACTGCCCAAGGAGATGAAGTTAGATCTCTTGTTCCAAACATTAGGCGGGGAACGATTGTTGCTGATGACACGCACCCCATGATTGGTTCGCGCGTGCGCAAGGCGCTTTTTGACCAGGGTGCAAAGCTCGCCAAGATCACGATGACTGCAAATCCCTCCTTGAGGATGTTTCCGCGTCTTCCCGACTTCAAGTCGGATGATATTCCCGGGTGCCTTCTTGAGGCTTTGGTGGTTTCTGTGAGGGGGCGTGAAGTTCTCTCTAGCCAGTCAAGATTTGATGCGGAAGCTGAGCGTTTGGGGTTCAAGCCTAAGTTGGGGGATCACCCAACGTATTCGTAGTTGACTTCGCGAGCTTGTTGAAAGACAGTCTCGCGAAAAAACAAAGCATTCAATTATTTTTTTTGAATGCTTTGTTTTTTAATAGAAAAAAGTGTATAATATTTTTATGTTTGAATTAGATTTTATAAATATTATTGTTGCAGTTTCGCTTGTCATACACGCTGTGTTGTTGTGGCTTTTATATCGTTATGGTCGCACAACTCCCGGAGGTAAAGCATATTCAGTTGCAATTTTAGCTATCGCCGGTTGGATTTTACCGATGGTATTTTATCGGAGTCATATTTTTGGAGAAGTTATTTTGTGGGCGCGCATGCTTTATATTATGGCGTCTTTTACTTCTACCAGCTTTTTTTTATTTACCTTCGTATTTCCTGATAATAAAAAACCGCCACTGTGGGTTGAATTGGGGCTTCTTATAGAAAATATTTTAATAATTCTACTTTGTCTTCATCCGACCCTTATGATTAGAGGTGTTTCTTTTGTTGATAAAGGTGAAGATATTATTTTGTGGGGACCGTTGTATTTTGTGTATTCCTTGCATATCAGTACTTTTTTTATTTTGGGTTTTGTTAATCTTTTTATTAAAATGCGTCGTTCGGTAGGTGTGGTGCGTAGTCATATTTTATATATTCTCATCGGTTATTTTTTTGCTTCCAATTTAGCGATGGCTACAAATCTGATTTTGCCATGGTTTGGGTATTTTGAATTAAATTGGATGGGGCAATTTTTTTCAACTATTATTGCCATCTTTACTACTTACGCTATTTTGAAGCATCAGCTACTGAGTATAAAAGTTATTGCTACTGAGGGTTTTTTAATGATCTTGAATTTTCTTTTAATTTTACGTCTTATTATTTCCGAGTCCTATCAGCAGTTTATTATTAATTTCTTTTTAGCTTTAGTTGTTTTATTTATTTCTTATTTACTAATAAAAAGCGTATCAAGCGAAGTGAAAAGACGCGAAGAAACTGCCAAACTTGCCGATTCTCTAGAACGCGCCAATATTCAGCTCCAGGAACTTGATAAACAAAAAACTGAATTTTTATCTATTGCCTCGCACCAGCTACGTACGCCATTATCAATTTTAAAAGGTTATATAGAATTAATTATTGATGGCGCCTATGGCAAGGTAGAAAAAAAAACAGTTAAGATTTTGCAAGACATGGATCTAAACAATGAACATTTAATCAAGCTGGTAGATGAATTTTTAAATATTTCTCGCATTGAGCAGGGGAGAGCCAAGTATAATTTTAGCTTAGTAGATATAATTGGTATCACCGAAAGTGTAGTTAAAGATTTCAAAATCAAAGCCAAAGAAAAAAAGATAAAAATTTTATGGGATAAACCAAAAAATATACCGCAGGTTGATTGTGATCAAGAAAAAATTCATCATGTGGTATTTAATTTTGTTGACAACGCTTTGAAGTATAGCGAAGAAGGTGAGATAAAAGTTTTATTAACTCAAGAAGAAAAAGGAATTAGTATTCGTGTTCAAGACAATGGTATTGGATTTAATAAAACAGATGAGGTTAATTTTTATCAGAAATTTTATCGAGGTGAAAATGTAAAAGGGTCTAATGTGACTGGCACTGGCCTGGGTCTTTTTGTCTGCCGTAAGTTCATTGAGGCACACAATGGTCGGATTTGGGCTCGTAGCTCCGGCTTGGGCAAGGGCAGTGAATTTGGTTTTTGGATTCCTTTGAAACATGTGATATAATTAAATTCTTAAAATAATCTAACTTTTTTATCAAACATATGATATTCCAAAGACAACAGCCAAAAATCCTTGAAGAAATTAATGAGGTAGAAATTGAAGAAATGCCTAGTCATAATGTTCAGGATGAAGTAGAAACAGTGGTTGGCCCTTCGGTCAACGTAGAAGGGGATTTTGCTTCTGAAGGAAATATCGTAGTCAAAGGAACTGTCTCTGGGAGTGTCTTTACCAGCAAGCATTTGACCGTTGAGCGTGGCGCCAAAATTATTGCCAATGTACGAGCGGGGAGCGCTACTATTTCTGGTGAAGTAAAAGGCAATATGAAGATAAAAGGAGCTTTGGAATTAACTTCTACTGCCAAAGTTACGGGTGATATCGATGCTCAAAATTTAAAAATCGAATCAGGCGCGATGCTCTATGGTAAGGTGACTATGCCGGGAATGGAAGTGGGAGAAAAAAATAGCCGACAAAAAAGTTCTTCAAAGAAAATAGACGAAGCCGAATCTCAGTTCCTGTCTTAGTGTGTCTAGTTTTTGGTAAATATGTATGTTTATATCTACGACAATTTTTTACGTCAAAAAAATTTCCTCTCTATCGTCCATACCATGGAGGTTATTCTTACCGACTATGGTATAGCCGGTAAAATTTTGCGTTTACAAAACTATACAGACTCCAAAACAATTATAGAAGACGAAATCAAGCGTGGTGCCAAGACGATTGTGATTGTCGGCAATGATGCTACTTTTGGTCAAGTCTTGTCTCGCAGTGCTACCAGCAACTGCACCTTTGGTTTTCTTCCCGTTGGCCCAAACAATACCATTGCGGAAGTTTTGGGTATCCCTGTCGGGGTGGAAGCCTGCACCGTCTTGTCCCGCCGTCGCAAAGAGTTTCTGGATGTGGGTTGGATGAATAATCGCTATTTTGTGTCTCAGCTCAAAGTAATGCCAGCCAAGTTGGAGGTAGTTTATGATGAGCGTTTCAAGGTGACGGCTACCGATAAAATGGAGGTAATTGTTTGTAATTTACAACCATTTTTTTGGAAAAAAGACAAAAGAGATAAAGAAGCGCACGTTGTCCATCCCCAAGATGGCAAGCTAGAAGCGTTTATCAGACCATTGACAAAGAGTGGCTGGTGGGGTTATAAATACGAAGACCCAAGTATCTTTCCTTTTGAAGAAATGACTATTACCGGCAAAGAAGCCTTTACTGTTGAGGCTGATGGTAAGATTTCCAAAGAAGTAAAAGTAAAAATAAAATTGGCTCATAGTAAGGTAGAGATGATTGTGGGTAGGGACAGAAAGTTTTAGTATGAAACCGCAGGGAAAGGTAAAAATAAAATGGTCGCCAGAGTTCGCATATGCAATAGGGTTAATTACATCGGATGGTAGTTTATCAAAAGACGGCAGGCATATATCATTTGTTTCAAAAGATATAGAAATGATAAAAAATTTTCAGAGAAGCTTGGATTTTTCATGTAAAGTTGGTAAAAAATCGAGCGGTTCAAATAAGAATAAAATTTACAAATTTGTTCAGATAGGCGATGTAAGTTTTTATAATTTTCTTATTTCAATAGGTTTAATGCCTAATAAAAGCAAGGTAGTAGGAAGTGTCAAAGTTCCAAAAAAATATTTTTTTCATTTTTTAAGAGGTTGTTTTGATGGAGACGGGAGTTTTTATTCTTATTATGATAAACGATGGAAGTCTAGTTTAATGTTTTATGTAAGCCTTGCCTCAGCAAGTAAAACACATATTTTGTGGTTAAGGGCCGAAATTTTAAAGAGATTAAAAATTAAAGGGCATATAGCAAAGAGCTTGCAAAGTTCTGCTTATCAGCTAAGATATGCAAAACAAGAGTCCCTTAAATTATTGTCTAGTTTATATTTAGATGATACAGTTAGCCTGTCTAGAAAGAAGTTAAAAATACTGAAAGTTATAAAAAGTAAAAAAGCGCGGGTGGTGTAATGGTAGCCACGCAGCCTTGAGGTGGCTGTGCCCGCAAGGGCATGGAGGTTCAAGTCCTCTCCCGCGCACTAGTTAAATATCGAATTGTGGTTTGATATTTTATAATTTATAGAATTTTCTAAATTTTATAAATAATCTTCAGGTTATTTTGTGAAATAATTTATGAAACGAGAATATTATTCTAATTCGATTGCTCTTTTCATAAAGTCTGATGTAGATGAGATACTTGGTAAATTGACACGAAATAGCGACTTTGATTTAGGGCAAAATCAGCGAGACGCATGGGTAGAAGAAATTAATATTTTGCAAAAAGTTTTAGCTTCTTATTCTGGCTCAATTTGCTTTGAATATTCTATTCCCAGAATGGGAAAGAGAATTGACACAGTTTTAATTATTGGGCCAGCTATTTTTATTCTTGAATTTAAGGTTGGAGATAAAGAATTTTCTTCCAGTGCGCTAGATCAGGTTTGGGATTATGCTCTGGATTTAAAAAATTTCCACAGCTCAAGTCATAATCATTTTATAGTACCTGTTCTTATTGCAACAAATGCAAAAAATATTTCTCCTGTTATTTCGTTAACTCCAAAGAGCGACAAGGTTCTTTTTCCTATAAAATCAAACCTGGAAACATTAAAGATTGTTTTAGATAATTCCTTGGCTTTATTAGACGGGAATAGTATTGATGTTGCAGAATGGGAAAAAGGAAGATACTGTCCTACCCCGACTATTGTTGAAGCGGCTATGGCTTTATATAGGGGGCATTCTGTTGAAAATATTTCGCGAAATGATGCTGGGGCAATTAATTTGACCCAAACATCTGAGGTTGTGTCAGAAATAATCAGGTCTTCACGAGATAAATCACAAAAATCAATTTGCTTTGTTACTGGTGTGCCTGGTGCTGGAAAGACGTTAGTTGGGTTAAATATCGCAAATAAACATATTGATAAAGAAAATGATTTGTACAGTGTCTTTCTTTCTGGAAACGGACCGCTTGTAGCAATTCTGCGAGAAGCATTGACTCGTGATAGGGTGTTCCATGAGAAAGAAAAAGGAAATAAAATTACCAAAGGTGACGCCATGCGAAATGTTAAATTATTTATTCAAAATGTTCATAATTTTCGGGATGATTGTTTGAAGGATGAAAAACCACCAATTGAACATGTTGCTCTTTTTGATGAAGCACAGCGAGCTTGGAATTTAGAACAAACAGCTAATTTCATGCAGAGGAAAAAAGGTAAGCCAGATTTTAATCAATCTGAGCCAGAGTTTCTTATTTCTTGTCTTGATCGTCATAAGGACTGGGCAGTTGTTGTTTGTTTAGTTGGTGGAGGTCAAGAAATAAATACGGGGGAGGCGGGAATTAGCGAATGGATTAAATGTTTAAATAGTTCATTTCCAGATTGGAATGTTTATGTGTCTTCTAGGTTAACTGATAGTGAATATGGAGCAGGAAAAATTCTAGACCAAATCAAGGCTCATAAAAATGTATTTATGAAAGATGAACTACATTTGTCTGTTTCGATGCGTTCATTTCGTGCTGAGCATGTTTCGTTGCTTATAAAACAAGTTCTTGATATAGATTTAGCAGAAGCGCAAAAAACATTAACACAGGTAAAATTACAATATCCAATTGTAATTACTCGTGATATTGTAAAAGCAAAGGAATGGTTAAAAAAACAAGCTCGTGGTTCCGAACGTTATGGAATGGTTGTTTCTTCACAGGCAGAGAGATTAAAACCTCATGCAGTGTTTGTAAAGTCAGCCATGGACCCTATTCATTGGTTTCTTGATGGTAAGGAAGATGTTCGCTCGTCGTATTACCTTGAAGATGTAGCAACAGAATTTGATATTCAAGGGTTGGAATTAGATTGGTCATGTGTAGTTTGGGATGCTGATTTTAGGTATACAGTGACTGGTTGGGACTGCAGATCATTTGTTGGTAGTAAGTGGAATTATATTAAAAAATTTGAGAGGCAAATGTATTTAAAAAATGCATATCGTGTTTTACTCACTCGAGCCAGGCAAGGAATGGTTATTGTTATTCCACCTGGTGATCCTTTAGACCCCACTCGTAATCCAGATTTTTATAATCCTATTTTCAATTACCTTAAAGATGTCGGCTTCGAAGAGATTTAGAATATTGACCAAGACGGTCTCTTCTTTCAATTTCCCTCAAAAAATGCTAAAATTCCTTTAGTATTTTTTTATTATATTTCTATGCGCTATTTTATCGGTATTGTCCTAGTCTTAATCGGTGTGGCTTTAGTTCTCAAAACTGAATGGTTTCTTCAAAACTTTGGTAGTAATGCTTGGGCAGAAGAAAAATTTGGCACTGCGGGCGGTTCGCGTTTAATGTACAAGCTTATTGGTATTGCCTTTATTTTTTTTGGGTTTCTCTCTATAACCAATATGATTAATGGTTTCTTGATGGGAACGTTGGGTAAAATTTTTATTAGATAGTTTCTATGTCTCACTCTGGTACGGCGCTTATCGATCCATACAAAATATTTGAAAGAATTTCATTGTCAGCCGGACAACGGGTGGCTGATTTGGGTTGCGGTCGCACCGGTCATTTTGTTTTTCCAGCAGTTAAAGTCGTGGGTGATAAGGGTGTGGTCTATGCGGTTGATGTAGTCAAAAATATTTTGGAGAGCATAAAAAGCATGGCGCGAAGCGAAGGTTTTGATAATGTGCAGACAGTTTGGTCTGATATTGAGATGCCCGGTAAAACGCCTATTCCTGAGGGGTCACTTGACGCTTGTTTTTATATTAATGTATTATTCCAGCTGAAAAATAAAGATAGCGCTTTGCAAGAGGCGGTGCGGATGCTCAAAAAAGGTGGGTATCTAGTAGCGGTTGATTGGGCAAGGAAACTAGGGGCGCTAGGTCCGTCAGAAAACCTAATGCTTAAACCAGACGAGCTGATGCGTTTGGCAAGTAGTCAAGGTTTAAAATTTATCGACAAGATTTTACCAGGCGATTATCATTATTCATTAATTTTTGAGAAAATTTAATTATTCTACTATGAGTTTCGCGAATCTCTTCCACCTAGATTATTGGTTCAGCCAGCCGTTTATCGCCAGAGGCAATTCTTTGAAATTAATTGTTGGCGCTTTTTTACTTTTTATCGTAGTAGGTTTGGTTTGTAGAATTCTTTCTCAGTATAAAGAAGAAAAATACAAAAAAATTATTTTGAAAAGATTTGGAAATTTGGGAATGACTGTGGGTTTTTTGGGGATGGTCTGGATGTTTTTCCGCCAGGAAGGTGTTATGTATTTATCATATCGTGTTTGGTTGTTACCCGTAGCTGTCTATGCAGTCTGGTCTCTATATAAAACTTACAAATACATGACTTCTCGAGTTCCTCAAATAAAAGAGGAAGAAGACAGACGTGCTAGAATAGAAAAATATTTACCTCATCAAAAAAAATAATGTGACTCGCCATAATAAAAATTTAGGCGATTGGGGAGAAGAACAAGCCTGTAATTTTTTAAAACGACACGAATTTAAAATTGTTGAACGGAATTTTCATACAACCATGGGTGAAATTGATATCATCGCTGTCAAAGGCGATGATTATTATTTTATAGAGGTAAAGACAAGAAAAGATAGAGAGTTGGCCAACGACGATTCTATTACTTATTTCAAGAAATTAAAGCTTCAAAAAACGGTCAGAGCGTATTGTTATGCGAGAAGTATAAAGGACAAATCCATTATTTTGGCTGGGTTAATTGTAAAAGTAAATGAACTTGAGAAAAAGGCTAGTTTTCGGTTTTGTGTTATCTATTGACCCTGTTAAATCCGACTAAGGTCGGTCTGCCGCAAGGCAGGAAATAATCAAGTTAAGCTGGAACCACTTTCTGCATAACTTCGTTAGGGGTTTTATACCCCAAACACTTCCGTGGTCTGTTATTCAATTTTTCCTGTATCTCATAAATATCTCTATCAGTCAGTTTGTCCAAGTCTGTGCTTCTAGGTAAGTAGTGTCGTATTAACTTATTAGCATTCTCAACCCCTCCCTTTTGCCACGAGGCAAAAGGATCACAGAAGTATGTTGTAATACCATACTCTTTTTGTATCTCCATATGTTTGGCACCTTCGGTGCCATTATCAAAGGTAATGGTTTTAAACAATTCACCTGGCAATGATTCGATACTTCTGATTAAAGCATACTTAGTCTCTTCAGCGGTCTTGTTTATCACCTTATGTATTCGTATTAGTTTAGACTTTCTCTCTGATTGGACTGACAAGATGTTCTTTTGTTTAGAGAAGATAACACTGTCACTTTCCCAATCGCCATACCTTATTCTAGCACCAACGACCTCTGGTCGTTGGTGAATGGATTTTCGCTCAGGTATGCGTAATTTACCGCTTTTTCTAGTATGCTTTTTCTGTCTTTTTGTCTTACCTTGCCTTAGGTATTTGTATAACCCTTCATACCGACCGTCCTTGTTATATATGTAATGATAGATACTTTCATGGCTGATGGTTTGTTTATGACCACTCTCCTTCAAATTACCGGCAATCACATTTGTTTATGACCACTCTCCTTCAACTTACCGGCAATTACATCTGGACTCCATTCTTTTACCAACCCCTCAATCACTGTTTGTTTTAACTGTGGGTATTTATCTAACTTACCTCTACGTTGTTTGTGTTGTCTTCTTTCAAACATCCACTGTGCTGTATCGGCTCGGTATCTCTTTCTATCACCACTACCATTTTTAGTGATTTCTTTGCTCAACGCACCGTGAGTTCTCCTCATTATTTTGGCTATATCTCGAAGGCTCATCTTAGTTCTAAGCCAATATTCCAGCATCTGTCTCTCGTAAAACCTAAAGTCATTTGACATATGTACCACCTTTATGGATAAAGCCGTATTTTACCATTAGGGTGGTTCTAGTAGTTTAGATTATTGCCAGAATTTAACAGGGTTGACCAATTCTTTGTTTTGTACTAGAATTACCCCAATTATATTCTTATTAACTAATAAATCCCGATTTTGCTTTGGCAAAGTCGAGGATCCACGACTTTTTCTCGTAAAAAAGTCGGGACTAATCATTTAAGCGTATGACACATCCTTCCAAAGAAAGAACATTTGTCATCATCAAACCTGACGGCGTTCAACGTGGTCTAGTTGGTGAAATTTTGAAACGCATTGAGCGAGTAGGTTTGAAGGTTAGCGCTCTCAAAATGGTAGTGCCTACTGAAGAACAATGCTGGACACACTATAACAAAGATGAAGCCTGGTTTTTGAAAAAAGGCGAGCGCACTATTAATGATCGTACCGCTGCCGGGTTAGTAGTAGACAAAGAACCAATAGAATATGGTAAAGACATTGTCCGTGCTTTGGTAAAATTTATGACTTCTGGACCGGTAGTAGCAATGGTTTTATCTGGCAATCAAGCCGTAGGAATCATTCAAAAATTAGTTGGTGGCACTGAGCCTCTTACTTCTGATGTTGGTACTATTCGCGGTGATTTTACTTTGGATTCATACGCTCTCTCCGGTCAAGATGAAAGAGCTGTTAGAAACCTGATCCACTCTTCTGATAAGCCAGAAGAAGCGGAAAGAGAAATAAAAATTTGGTTCAAACCGGAAGAAATTATCGGCTATCGCCAGTTGAATGAAGAAATTCTCTACGATGTAAATTTGGATGGAATCTTAGAATAAAAAATTATTTAAATTATCAACAAGATTGCCCTAAGTAGGGCTTTTTTGTTCGTTGATTTTTGATAGGAATAAATATATAATTAAGCGGGCGGTGTCATTCCGACCGAAGTGGAGGAATCCCTTAAACACGGTATTTGCAATTACATAGTTTAAGGGATCCCTCGACTCGGGAAAAGCCTCGCTCGGGATGACAGATGAAAACATTAAATAATTCATATGTCAAAAAAAGAACAAGTAGCAATTCTGGGAGCGGGCAATATGGGCACGGCCTTGGCGCAGGTGGTTGCTTCTAATGGCTTTGTCGTTAAGCTTTGGAATCACGCCGGAGATTTGGAGCCATTACAGCAAATTACAGAGACTAGAGAAAATCAAAAATATCTTCCTGGCATAAAATTATCTGCTAATATAGAGAGTGAGGCGGATATTGAAAAGGCGCTTTTTGGGGCAGATGTGGTATTTGTAGTTGTACCGAGTGTGTTTGTACAAAAGATTATTAAAAGTGGAGCGTCGTATATTTCTAAAAAAGCAATTTGTGTGGATGTTTCCAAGGGCTTGGATTTTACAGATAAATCTTATGCGCTTACAACTGATGTCTTGCAAAAATTATTGCCAAAAAATAAAATCGCTTCTATTTCCGGTCCGGCTATTGCTGGACAGATGGCCTTGGGTAAGTTTACCGCCATGAATGTTGTTTCAAAAGATAAAAACGTCATTAAGGTTATTAAAAAAATAATAGAAAATAAAAACTTAAGATTGATACCGACTAGCGACATAATAGGAGTAGAAACATCTGGGTCTTTCAAAAATGTCTATGCCATTGCCTTGGGTATGTGTGATGGTATGCAAATTACAACTAATACCAAAGCAGTGCTATTTACAGTTGCTTTGCGCGAGATGGCGCAACTGGTTAAAAAAATGGGTGGCAAATCTGAAACAGTCTATGGTTTGGCTGGGCTGGGTGATTTGTTTGGTACTGGACTGGCCACAGTTAGTCGTAATCGAAAATTTGGTGAGTTTGTCGGTAGCGGTCTAAACACCGAACATGCTTTGGCTAAAGTCGGACAAGTGGTAGAAGGCGTGCCGGCCACCAAAGCTTTGCACCATTTGTCTAAAAAATTTAAATTAAAAATGCCGTTAGCTAGTTTGGTTTATAAAATTGTTTATGAACAATCTAATCCTCAGGCAGAAATAGAAGACTTTTTAAATAATTTAGAGTAAGTACGTTATTTATATAACCTCATGCCTCAACATAAAGACAAAGATACTGACAAATCACTTCGTATAATTTCTGTTCTAACTTTGCTAGGGGCTTTTATTATAATCGGCCGTCTTTTTGTATTGCAGATTTTTGATCATTCATATTATACAGCCATGGCGCTTAGTAATCATGAGATCTATAAGCAGCTTTATCCGCATCGGGGCAGTATTTTTTTGCAAGACACTCGTACGAGTGGCAAAGAATATCCGGTTGCCGTTAATCGTGAGTATTATTCTTTGTATGCTGTACCTCGGGATGTGCCAGATGACCAGGTTGGCGCTATAGCTGATTTTATTTCCAAAATGCTTGGTTATTCGGATGTAGAAAAAACCAATTTGATTGCCAAACTTTCAAAGAAAAATGATCCGTACGAACCGATTGCCAAAAAAATTTCAGATGAATTTAAAGATAAAATAGACGCGCAAAAATTTGTTGGTATCTATACTACTGGTCAAGAATTTCGCTATTATCCAGAGGCGAGTCTGGCAGCCAGTGTTTTGGGTTTTACAAGTCAGAACGAAAAAGGGCAATTGGTAGGTCGTTATGGTATAGAAGGTTTTTTGGATAATGTGTTGACTGGTCGTAGTGGTTTTTTGGCGGGAGAGAAAGGAGCTCTTGGAAGCATTATTCCGATGGCGGACAGGACAGTTAAGCAAGCCGAAGATGGAGCGAATTTACTTTTGACCATAGATAGAAATTTACAATACAAAGCCTGTGAAAGATTAAGGCAGGGCTTTGATCAGTATCAAGCCAAGAGTGCCTCTCTAATTTTGATGGATCCAAAAACCGGCGCCATTTTGGCTATGTGTAGTTTACCGGATTTTAACCCCAATGATTTGTCTGGTGTTAAAGATGTCAGTGTTTTTAATAATACAAATATTTTTACTGCCTATGAGCCTGGTTCGGTTTTCAAACCGATTACGATGGCGACTGGTTTAGATTTGGGTTTGGTTTCACCATTTACCACCTATATTGATACTGGTGAGAAAATAATTAAAGGCAGTAAACCTATTCATAATGCCCTGAATAAAGTTTATGGTCTGGCGACGATGACAAATGTTTTGGAAAATTCTATCAATACCGGCATGATTTTTGTGGTAGAAAAAATTGGCAGAGAAACGTTTAAAGAGTATGTAGAAAAATTTGGGTTTGGACAGAAAACGGGAATTAATTTGGACACTGAAGTATCTGGTGAGATTGATTCGCTTAGCAAAAAATCTCCAATTTATATAGCTAATGGTTCTTTTGGTCAAGGTTTAACGGCGACGCCTTTACAGGTGGCAACAGCGTATGCGGGTTTAGCAAATGGAGGAAAAATGCCAACACCCTTTATAGTGGATGAAATTCGCCATGTTAATGGCCAAATAGACAAAACCGAACCGGAAACTAAGCTTGTAATTTCTCCAAATACTGCTAAACTTATCACAGCTATGTTAATTTCAGTGGTAGAGAAAACATATCATAAAGCAGTTGGTTTGAAAGATTATTATATTGCTGGCAAAACTGGCACTGCCCAAATCGCATCTAAAGGTGGTTATGATGCCGATAAAACTAATCATACTTTTGTTGGATTTTTTCCAGCCACAGATCCGAAATTCGTCCTACTAGTAAAATACGAAGAGCCACAACGAAACTGGGCAGAATCAACCGCTGCGCCGGTCTTCAAAGATGTTGCGCAGTTTGTTTTGGAATATCGAGGTGTTCCTGGAGATAAATAATTTTTTATTTTTATTTAAGTCATATGGAAAATTTAGAGTCAAGCCAAGCCCAAGATGTAATAGAGCCCGAGGTTAAGGTGTCGGTGCAAAAACCACAAAAAACTTGGATAATTATTTTGGTTCTGCTATTTCTAGGAGTTGTTGGCGCAGGTAGTGTCTTGGCTTATAATAAATATACGGATTCCGTAGAAACTAAAATAAAAAAATCCTTTGCAAAAATGTCAGAAATTAACTCATTTGTCTATGAAGGATCGGTTAACCTTGATGTTTCCAAGTCAGAGTATAAAAATTATCTAAATACAGGCGATGGTAGTGTAAATAATGTTGAAATCAGTTTTAGCGGAGCGCAAGAAAATTTTGGCAAAGCCAATGAAAAAAATAAGTTCTCTTTTTTAATTAAAACCTTGCCAGGGGATAGTGGCATGTCTCTTGGGTTTGATACGATTTTGCAAGATAAAAGATTTTACGCTAGGTTATCTGGCACCAAAAATTTGCCACTTGATGTTGGTCAGTATAAAGACAAATGGATAAAAGTAGATTTAGACAATTATTTAGATGCGCTAGGATTAAAAACTGCTGTTTTAGCCACGGGGACGACCTCTGGTAATATCGAAACCTTAGATGACATTAACAATAAAAAAGTTGAAGAAATGATTTTAAGTGCTGACTTATTAAAGGTAAATAATAAATCCACCCGAAAAATCGATGGTCTCTCATATATTGTTTATAACGTTACGGTTCAAAAAGAAAATCTAAAAAAATTAGTTTTAGATATTTTTGTGTTTGAAAATAAACGCATTACCGAAAAGCAGTTGGCTTCATTTGAAAAGGGTATGGAGTCGGTTAAAGATGTCACTGGAGAAATTTGGATTGGTAAAAAAGACAGTCTCATTTATAAGTTAAATTTTAATATAACTGGTAACGACGGATCCAAAGCATTGTTTAGACTATCCTTTAAAGATTTTGATAATAAAATGGTGATAGATGAACCTGCCAACTTCATTCCTTTGGAAGAATTACTTAAAGAGTTATTTAGTGGCTTAGGCTTGTCGTCTACCTCCTCAGCATCTCTATTTAATCCTGGCAGTAATTTATAATATAAATTTTAAATAATTCATAACACGAAAATATGTTGCGTAAAATTTTATCTATGCGGAGTTTAGTTTTTTTATTTGTGGCGACTGGAGTTTTAGTTGGTACGAGTGCGCAAGCTCTTGTTATGACTCGTGAGCAGAAAGTTTGGACTGCTCTGTCAAAATTAGAAGAAATCCAATCTGTTTCATTTGATGGATCGGTCAATTATTTTGGCAAAGTGAATACAAAATATAAAGACCTTTTGTTGGAGACTGTTCCCAGTAAAAAATCTGTTGCTAACTATGAAAGTTTAACAGTTGAGTTTAAAGGAGGCAGGCAAACTTTTACACCCACAGAGAGCCAATCTTGGGTTGCTTTTTCTGCTAGATCTGCCGATAAGAAGGCGCCAGCTATGGGTATAGAACTAAGATCAGTGGGTGGCAATAACTTTGCGGCTCTAACCACTCTCGATAATATGCCTGCAGGTGTAGACACCTACAAGTACATATGGGTCAAATTAGATTTTAAATCCCTATTAAAGGGCTTTGACCTTGATGCTATATTAGATAAGGAATCCGTAGCACAAGATATATATAATAAAGAGGAGCTCAAAAATACCAGGGACTTGATTTTAAAATCAAAAATTCTAAACATTAGAAGCGTTTCTGTAAAAAAATTAAACGGCCTTTCATTTGATGTTTATAATTTTTCTGTTAATCAGAAGAATTTAAAAAACCTCATCGCCGTCAGCATGGCTTTAAACGGTCGGATGCTTGCTACGCAAGAGCTTGCTACATTAAACAAAGAAATGACAGATGCCAAATCTGTTTCAGGACAGATCTGGATTGGCAAAAAAGACGGCTACCCATATCGTTTAAGCATGAATATAATTGGTAATCAGCCCAAAGAAAAAACATCTATAAATTTAAACTTTAAAAACTTTAATCAGCCCGTCACTGTCTCTGAACCAACTTCATATATCACTACACAAGAATTGATGAATAAACTTTTTCCTGGCTTGTCTCAGTTCTTAACTAATACCAGCACCACTACGACTGTGCCGGCAATGTGGTAAATAAAGTAATTATGTTAAAAAATCTTATCCAAACAATTATTAGAGATTTGGCCAAAAGAATCTTGGCCAAGTATAAACCCGATGTGATTGGTATTACGGGTTCGGTTGGTAAGACTTCCAGCAAAGAAGCCATTGCTTATGTTTTGCAGAGTAAATTTTCTGTGCGTCGCACTCTCAAAAATTATAACAATGAAATTGGTCTGCCCCTCACAATTTTCGGCATAGAAAAATCTCCAGGGAAATCAATTCTTGGTTGGTTGGGAGTAATTTGGAAAGCCAAAAAATTACTTTTAGCTAGAGATAATAATTATCCGGAAGTTTTGGTTTTAGAAATGGGTGCTGATAAGCCAGGGGATATAGAGTATCTAACCGAGATTGCGCCGTGTAAAGTCGGCGTGCTGACTTTTATTTCTCACGCTCATACTGAATTTTTCAAAACCATTAAAAAAATCTCACAAGAAAAAAGAATTATTATCTCTCATCTTAAACAGGATGGTTTTGCCGTGATGAATTTTGACAATGAAATGGTTATGCAAAATATCGGTGCGACCAAAGCCGAAGTTCTTACCTATGGTTTCAAAGACGGGGCTGATTTGCGAGCAACAGATGTAAACCTAATCAAAGACGCTCAGACCGGCTGGCCATCAGGCTTGAATTTTAAAGTTCTATACAAAGGCAATGTGGTGCCGGTATTTTTGCCAGGTGTAATTTCTAAGTCTTCTATTTCGGCAGCTTTAGCCGGGTTGGCTGTTGGTACTATTTTTGGGGTAAATCTGGTAGAGGGGTCTCAAGCGCTTAGTAAGTTACAGCGTCTTCCTGGCCGTATGCGCCTCATTGAGGGTGTTAAGCACACGCTGGTGGTAGATGACTCGTATAGTTCTAGTCCAGAGGCAGCCAAGACCGCTCTAGAGGCTCTAGTGCAGATTGAGGTCAGACCGGAGTCTCGTCGTTATGCGGTTTTGGGTGATATGTTAGAGTTAGGTACAGAGACCGAAAACGCCCATCGTGAGCTCGGTTTTAAAGTCGCTGAATTAGGGCTTGATTTTCTTATTACTGTCGGCGAGGCGGCCAAGCATATTGCTCAAGCTGCCAAAGAAGCGGGGATGGAAGAAAATAAGATCGCCTCTTTTGCTAACGGTGGTGAAGCGGGCAGATTTTTGCAAGAAAAAATAAAAGAGGGGGATTTAGTTCTTGTTAAAGGTTCTCAAGGTATTCGTTTAGAGAGAGTGGTTAAAGAAATAATGGCCGAACCTTTGCAAGCTTCCAACCTTTTGTGTCGTCAAGAACAGTCTTGGCTTGAAAAATAATAAGTATGCCAGAATTACCAGAGGTAGAAACGATTAGACAAGATTTGATTAAAGTTCTTGTTGGGAGAAGGATTGTTGATGTTGAAATTATAAATAAAAAAGCAATCAAAAGTAGTCCGACAAGTTTTAAAAAATTATTACTAAATAAAAAAATAAAAAACATAGATCGGATTGGCAAGCTCATGATGATAGATTTGGAAGGTAAAGATTTTTTGTTAGTACACTTAAAGATGACCGGTCAGTTAATCTATCGTCGCAAAGATAAGATTATAGAAGGAGGCCACAGTCTGTCAGTTGCGCTCACTCGAGATTTTCCGCCAAAGTATACTTGGGTGATTTGGAGTTTTGATGATGGCGCCAAACTTTGTTTTAGTGATATGCGCAAGTTTGGTTATCTCAAAATTGTTGATGCTAGAGCTAAAGATAAAATTGTAGCGAAGTATGGTCCAGAACCGTTAACCAAAAATTTTACCTATCTTAATTTTATTAAGGCTTTAGGCAAAAGAACGGCACCGATAAAATCATTATTACTTAATCAAGCGCTGATTGCGGGGATTGGTAATATCTATGCTGATGAAGCTTGTTTTGAAGCCAAAATATTTCCGGGCACGCCCGCCAACAAATTAACTGAACCAGAAAAGAAAAATTTGTTTACGGCTATAAATTTTATTCTCAAAAAAGCAATCAAACATAAGGGAACTACTTTTAAAGATTATCTTAGTCCGCATGGTAAAAAAGGAAACTTCTCGGATTTCTTGCAAGTCTATAAAAGGGATAAGCAGAAATGTTTCCGTTGTGAGAAGGGTGTTATTGCCAACAAAAAAATCGGCGGTCGCAGTTCTCGGTATTGTCCGGTGTGTCAAAAAATGTTAAAGTAGATTCAGAAATAAAATAAATAACTTTAGTTTGATTTATGGCTGAACGTCAATTAAAACGGGGCTTTAGAGATTTACAAGAGATACACTTAAAGAACGCAAGAGATTTAACTTTAAATCCTGAAGAAAGTGAGAGGTATGCTTGTTTAGATACTGGATTAGAGAAGTATGAAAAAGATCTATTGGAAGGTAATCGTTTAATGGATTTTGTTGAACAGGCCTTTAATAAAGACAAAAAAGATCAGCCAGTGCGTATTCTTGATTATGGTTGTGGGCATAACGTAGCGTTACGAGAATTAGTAGCAGATAATAATAATCCCGAAATTAAAATTGAGGCAACAGGAGTAAGTGCTGGCGATCCTCGAACTCTAGAAGAAAAGGAAGTTGATGAAAGTTGTAATATAAAGTTCATTGATCAGACAGGTATTTTTCTCAAACTTCCGATAAATACATATGATATAATTATAAGTAGGTTTGCTTTTTTTCATTTGCCAAATCCGTTAGAAACACTTCGGACCTTGTATAAATCTCTTAAGATTGGTGGAATTATGCGAATTCATCTTAGAACATATACAGGGGCAGGATTAGCAGATAAGTTTTTTAATGATAAAGTTAGTCAAGAAGATGCAAGTAAAATTGAAGACAGGTTGATTAATGATTTAAAAAAATCAGGTATCGATTTAGAGTTAAACGGTCGAATATTATCAGTTAAAAAAAATGATGTGAATATGAGGTTCCCAAACGTGGGTTTATCTACTTCCTTCACAGATGGTCTTAAAAAGACTGGCGTGTATGTTTATAAAGACTAGGGTTATAATGATTTATGTTCAACGACCCCATCAAAAAAATTACATTTGACTTAGGCTCAGAAAATGATAGTATAGATTTTTCGTACCTCAAAAATCAAGAAATTTTACATACCCCCGAAGGTCAATTGGCTGTAGATGTGGCTCAAACTGCCGACGAACTCATTGTGGTAGCCGCCATGGCTGGGACGAGGCCAGAGAATATTGAATTGCATTTACACAACGATTTGCTTACCATTCGTGGTGAACGAGTTTCGCCGGTGTCACTTTCGGACGAGCACTTCTACCAAGAATGTTATTGGGGTAAGTTTTCTCGTAGTATTATTTTGCCGGTAAATGTTAAGGCAGAAGCAGTGCAAGCGCAGTATAGTCACGGAGTGTTGACTATTAGATTGCCAAAAGTTAACCGTGGCAATGATATTCCAATTATGGTAGTAGAAGAATAAAAATATGTCAGACGAAGAAAAAGTACAACCAAATTTGGTTGGTGCTAAGAAAAATTATATAAAGAAAGCGCTTGTGGCTATTGGCGCTATTTTGATTTTAGTAGCTGTATTTTTTGGCGTTTCGTTTGTTTACGGTAAAGTCTATAAGGATAAAGTTTTCCCCGGAGTTTATTTGGGACAGTATCATGTAGGTGGAATGACTCAGATAGAAGTCCGAGACATGGTTGAGAATTTTAATAATAGAATTGCCAAAGAAAGTTTGGATTTTAATTTCAAAAAAGATGATCAGTCTATTAGTTTTAAACTGGATGTTATTTCAGCTGAGGATAGTTCTGTAGAAATGGTAAAAGTAAACAGTGAGACTACTGCCGCCAAACTCTTGGCTGTAGGCCGACAGGATGGTTTTTGGAACAGTTTATGGCAACCGTTATATTATCGTTTGATTTCTAATCGTTTTGATTCGGCTGATGTTGTTCTTGAAGACAAGCTTATCTCAAACTTGCAGAATTATATGTTGGCTTTTGGCAATCCGCCTCGCAATGCCAATATTAAAATTACCGACTTGATGCCGCTGTCTTATACTATAGAATCGGAAAAAAGTGGTTTTATTTTTGACTACGATGAATTAAAAAATAAAATAGTAAGTCAAATCTCAGAATTATCGCTCAAGCCAATTGCTATAACTAAAAAAGAATTTAAACCGGATGTTGTGGTGTCTGATTTAGAACCACTCAAAAGCAAGTTGGCTGAAGTTTTAAATTATGGCAATTTAGGATTAAATTATACTGATCCTCAAACAGCGGTAAAACGTGACTGGAGCATTGGTCCAACTATTTATACCGATTGGCTGGAAGTGCGAAAAGAAAACGGTGAGCCGATTTTTGCCTTAAACAAAGAAAAAGTAAAAACCTATTTAGAAACCATAGCTCCATTTGTAAATACTCCAGCCAAAGACGCAAAGTTTGTGATGGAAGGGGAAAAAGTCAAAGAGTTTCAAGCAAACCAGTCAGGGTTAAGTTTGAATGAAGAAAAGACCTACCAGGATCTTGATTCTGTTTTTAGAGATAGAAATTATCGTCCGGCTGATTTGGCCAAAACAGTCACTGTCTCTGTAGATATTGTTGAGCCAAATATTGTCATGGCTAATATCAATAATCTCGGTATTATGGAAAAAATAGGTACAGGCTACTCTACCTTTAAAGATAGTCACACCAATAGAATCAAAAATATTGCTAATGCTGTAAAAAGATTAAATGGTGTTTTGATAAAACCAGGTGAAGAATTTTCTGCCAATAAATATGCTGGTCCATATACCAAAGAAAATGGATTTTTACCGGAACAAGTAATCAAAGGCAATGAAATAAAGCCAGAAATTGGTGGGGGTATGTGTCAGATTGGGACGACTTTGTTTAGGACCGCGATGAATTCCGGTATGCCCATTACCGAACGTCGTAATCATTCCTTGGTAGTTGGTTACTATGCCGATCCAGTTAACGGTAATCCTGGCACGGACTCTACGCTTTACGAGCCAAGCGTCGATTTTAAATTTATGAATGATACCGGTAATTACTTGCTTTTACAGACTTCAATTGATTATGCAAAACAACAATTGGTGTTTACCTTGTGGGGTAAAAGCGATGGTCGTAGTGGATCCTATACTCATCCAATTGTCAGTAAATGGATACCAGCAGGCGAACCTCAAAATATTGTCTCCAATACTTTGAAACCAGGAGAAACAAAATGTCAGGCTGCATTCCGTGGGGCGGTTGCTTCTTTTGTCTATACTCGTTTTACTTCTACGACTGAAAAAATAGAAAGAGTCTTCGATAGTTATTATAGGCCGTTGCCAAAAATTTGTATGGTCGGCGCTTCTGCATCTACCAGTACTCCTGGTTCTGATGTGCCTTTGGACTTGGGAGAAGGGAATTAGTTGACCATTATCATTTGTCATCCTGAGTGGGGTTAACACCCCCGAAGGATCTCTGTCTGTTTTGTTCGTTGTCATTCCGAACGAAGGAGTTTTTACGACGGAGTGGAGGAATCCCTTAAACTTGGTTTTTGCAATTATGATGTGTAAGGGATCCTTCGACTCCGCTACGGCTCCGCTCAGGATGACAGAAAAAAATCCACCCCCACCTCAGTAAAGAGATGGGGGTGGTTTAATTTTATTGGAGGAAAGAAACTTCCCTCCTGAACCGCACCCAAGAAGATGTATTAAAGATGAAAACGAGCCGAAGCCTGTTTGTCCCTCTAACACATCTCCATGCTTGTCGTGGATACGGGATGATACATGTTAGTCTTACTAGTAACTCTATCATGCACTACCCGTTTCCAGACTTGCTAATGTGCGCTTGTGTCTAATTATTAAAGTATTGTATTTTTGCCTCGTAGTAGTACCGTTTTAGGGGTTCATAACTCTTGTGGCGACTTTGCTTTTTAGACAACTGCGAATTATACTATAAATTAATAAATTTGTCAAGGGTATGGAGGGGATAAGACCATTTTTTTGGCTAATTTAAGCGGAAATAGTACTAAAGAATATTATTGACAAAGCTTAATTTTTATGACATACTCTGTTATTCGATAATTAAGCGAATAAATAGCTCTTTAAAATTCGATATGGTTCTTCGGTGCGAATAGAGCTTCGTTTATCATTTGAATATGGTAGTAGGAGTTCTATTCGCACTATAATTACAATCTCTCCTCGGGTATGCCGAAGAGGGATCTCACCCGAATTGAAAAACTGGAGGAGGTCGTATGAGCAACAAGGAAGGGCCGCCTAAAGGGTGGAAAGAGGGTGTCTTCGAGCAAATCGATGCCGAGGAGGAAGATGATGCGCTGGATCGATGGGACAGAGGCCTGCCGCTTACAGCAGCACAAGAGGCCATTGTCCAGCGGTATAGGACTATGGTGCACAGGATGAGAAGTCTCCCCCCTGTGGAACCGCCTGTTGGATGGGAGGCGCGCGCTCGCGCCCGGTTCCGCAACGCTCGTGCCCGCGAGCGCCGCCGCATGCTGGCCGTGTGCGCTGTTCTCGTCTTCATCGCCGTTGCGGCGGCATTCGTGGTGGTCGGCCGTTAGATCGTCGTCACGACGGGAATCGGAGAATCATGTCCACGCTGGGCCACCACGGTCGTGAGATCGAGCTGGCCTGCGTCCGAAGAGGCGTTGCACTTGCTCAGTGCGCGCCTCACTCCGAATATTTTTTGTACTTTGTAAAAAAGATTGAGGAATAAAAAACTATCCTTCTGTGGATAGTTTTTTATTTTGTAGTTTGTTTTTATTTTTCAATCACCTTATCAATCAATCCGTAAGCCAAAGCTTCCTCGGCGCTCATAAAGTTGTCTCTATCAGTATCTTTTTCTACCTGCTCAAGCTTTTTGCCAGAATGTTTGGACATTATTTTATTTAAATTATCTTTTATTTTTAAGATTCTTTCCGCGCGGATTTTAATATCACTCGCTTGTCCTTCCATTCCACCCATTACTTGGTGGATCATAATTTCGGCATTAGGCAAAGCAAAACGTTTTCCTTTAGCGCCGGCATTAAGTAGAAACGCGCCCATGCTAGCAGCCATACCAATACAAATAGTACTGACATCTGGTTTGATATATTGCATGGTGTCATATATTGCCATACCAGCAGTTACTGATCCGCCAGGGGAGTTGATGTACAACTTGATATCTTTTTCTGGGTTTTGGTTTTCCAAGAATAACAATTGGGCGATAATAACATTGGCGACATTATCATCTACTTGTGTACCCAAAAATATAATTCGATCTTGGAGTAAGCGAGAATAAATATCATAAGCGCGTTCACCGAAGGTAGTTTTTTCGATGACGGTTGGGATGAGGTATTGGGATTTGATTTCTTCTTTCATATTGTTATTATTAAGAATTTAGAATATAGGTTACAACTGTCATTCTGAACACCCTAAAGGGTATAAACTCCGTGAAGAATATTTCCGTTAGCAAAACTTTTTCTCGGAAAGATCCCTTGTCGCCCTTGAGGGCTCGCTCAGGATGACATTGCAGTTTTTTTATTCTACCATTTACTTTTTACTCTGTAAATCTACCACGCGTTGCACAATACTTTCAATACTGCCTTCAGCTGTAAATCCAGCTGCCTTTTTATGCCCACCACCGCCAAGTTTTTTGGCCAGAGCTGCTACGTCTACACCTTCGTGGGTGGTGCGGAAACTGCCTTTAATTTTTCCATCTTCGGTTTCTCGCATAAAGAGAGAAATGGTCGAGTCGTTAAGTTTATTTAAAAAATTGGAAATGCCTTCGGCGTCAGCATCGCTCGCATTGTATTTTTTTAGATCTTGATTGGTGAGATATGTATAAGCCAATCCGATTTCTTCTTTCTTTTTTAATCGCCCCAATACTACTCCCCAAAGCTTGAACAGATTAATAGATTTGTTTTGCATGAGCGATCGATTGATGATAATCCAATTAGCTCCGAGGCGTAATAATTCTCCAGAAGCGGTCAGGGCGGTATATGAGGTTGCGGAGTTAGTAAAATTATCGGTGTCGGTGATTAGACCCATCAGGAGAGCGGTGGCCATAGTAGGAGTAATGCGAATAGTGTTGGCTTTGAAATAATTATAGACAATTTCGGTAGCGGAGGCAGATTTGTCATTAACTAGATTAAACAAGCCGTATTTTTCATTGGTAGCGTGGTGATCAATATTAACAATGCTTGCCGGGTGGTCTTTGATAATCTCGGCTACACCAGCATAGCGTAAGTCGCCACAGTCCACAACCATGATTACATCAGCGTCTTTAAATATTTTTGGGTCGTTGCTTACGAGATTAATATTGTGCAAGAAGTTGAATTTTTCAGGTACAAGACTTAGGCAAAAAATTTGTACGGTTTTATTCATTGCTATTAGATATTCTGCCAAAGATAAGGACGAGCCCAAAGTATCACCATCAGGATTTTGATGCGACACAAGCACGATTTTATTGGCAGTTTGGACATGCCGGTGAATTTGTTGGGCAGTTCTATGCATATTTTAGTTAACGGACAATTATATAGTGATTATACACCTTTGTCAACCCTAGCGGTTGTATGGTACAATCTTTGTAGTTATTTTCCTAAAAAGCTAACTAGCTAAGAAGCTACAAGCTTTTGGTTATGCATCTTAAGCGTTTAGAAATAAAAGGTTTTAAATCATTTGCCGAAAAGACTGTTTTGGATTTTTTGTCGTACAAAAATAATCGTTATAGCATTACTGCCATTGTTGGTCCAAATGGATCAGGCAAATCAAATGTGGCTGACGCTATTCGTTGGGTAATGGGTGAGCAGAGTGTCAAAAATTTGCGCGGTAAAAAAACCGAAGATGTTATTTTTAATGGTTCCGAAGTAAAGGGTCAGCTCAGCGCCGCCGAAGTGACCATGGTTTTAGATAATAATTTGGGAGCTAGCGGATCTGCTCAAACCAAAGTCATGCAAGATTATCCAGAGATTACGGTTTCACGTCGTTTGTATCGATCAGGAGAGAGTGAATATTTGATAAATAATAATCCAGTTCGTCTTTTGGATATCCACATGTTTTTGGCGCAAGCGCAATTTGCTCAGCATTCATATAGTGTGATTGGCCAGGGAACTATAGATAAATTATTGACCGTCAGTCCAGCCGAACGTAAAGATTTTTTGGATGAAGCCTCTGGTATAAAAGAATTTCAAATCAAACAGCATCAGTCAAGTCTCAAAATGGCGCGTACTAGAGAAAATTTGGAACAAGCGGAGAGATTAGTACAAGAAGTAGAACCCCGCCTCAAAATTTTGGCTCGGCAAGTAAAAAAATTGGAACAGCGCCAAGAGGTAGAAATTGAGCTTCGGGAAAATCAGCAAAAATATTTTACTTCAGTTTATCTGGCTAATAAGTCGGAATTAGATAAATTTAATCTTACCCTTTCAGGTGTGGAGGTAAATTATCGCCAGACATTTCAAGAATTAAATGAAGTGCAAACCGAACTTTCTGTTTTGGCTAGAGCTTCTACTAGGCAAGAAATTTTTAATGATTTACAGGCCAAGTTTCAGTTATTGGTTCATGAAAAAAATGATTTGGAAAGACAGTTGGCTATCAAAGATGGTCAGATGAAAACGGAATACAATAAAGAAGGCAAGCAAAATATTGGTTGGTTGGAAGAAAAAATAGGCACTTTAAAATTACAACATGATTCTCTTCTTAACCAGATTAGTTTAGCGCAGACTGAAATGGAGCAATCCGCTGATTTTGTGGCTGAACAGAAAAATTTATTATCACAGATTACCCAAGAAAAGACCGAATCCCAAATAAAATTATCAGCCTTGGATAAACAAGTTTTTCAAGATCAATCAGAGCAAAATTATCGCCAGTTGAGCGGTTTGTTTGCGGTGCAATCAGTTTTAGAAAACAAAGACAAATTTGGCACTGTGCATGGCCTGGTGGCTGAGTTGGGTGAAGTAGAAGAAAAGTTTCGTTTGGCTTTGGAGGTGGCAGCCGGTTCTTATCTTTCGGCGCTGGTAGTAGCCGACGAAGAAGTGGCCAGACTAGGGATTGAATTTTTGCGTAATAACAGATTAGGTGTCGCTACGTTTTTGCCACTTAGTAAAATTAGACCTAGATTTGTAGATCAGGAAGTGAGCTCCGTTTTGTCTTTGCCGGGAGTGGTAGGATTGGCTACTGATATTGTGAAGTATGATAATAAATTTTCTAATATTTTTTCTTTTGTTTTTGGTCAAACTGTAGTGGTAGAAGATTTGGTTGTTGCCAAAAAGATTGGTGTTGGTCGAGTGCGGATGGTGACTTTGACAGGTGATATGGTAGAAAAAAACGGGGTTATGAAAGGTGGCTTCAAGCAAATTAAAAAAGATGCTTTAGGCTTCTCAACACGGTTGCGTTGGAAAGGAGACAATTTGGCTGAGTCTCAAGCGCAGATTAGTTTGGTCAAACAAAAAATTAATGATTTGGACGCTGATTACGAAAAAATAAAAATAAAACTTTTAGAATTTGAATCCAAAAAAGAAATTACCGGTTCTAAGTTTAATCTTTTACAAGAAGAGATTAAGCGAGTTGGTCAAGAAAAAGGCAGCCTGGAACACGAACTGGCTTTGTATAATTCAGATCCAAAAGATATCGGTCTTTTGTTGTCTGGTTTGGCAGAAGAAAAAGAACGTCTGCTGGCGCAGATAGAGACCAAAGCAAAAGAAGCGCAAGAATATTCTCAAAAAATAGACAGTTTCAACAAAGACGAAGAAGCTAAGAAACAAAAAGTTTTTGCGTTGCAAGATGCCATGCAGAAAAAACAGAATTTGCTCAATGAAATTTTGTCAAAGAGAAATGATCTAAAAATTGAAGTGGCAAAGCTAGAGACAAAGCAGGAGGCTTTGGCGGAAGAAGTCAGAATCGAACTTGGTATTTCTATAGAATCTTTATTGGAAAAAAATGCGACTGCCGTTGGTTTGGAAAATATCACTCAGGTCATGGATGAGATTCAAAAATTAAAATATCAACTTAGTTTGATCGGTGGAATTGATAAAGAAGTAGTAGGGGAATACCAACAAAGTAAAGAGAGGTATGATTTTCTGTCAGATCAGATTAATGATTTGCGCACAGCTATGACTGATCTAGAAAAAATGATTTTGGAGTTGGATGAAATTATGAAAAAGAAACGATCTGCTTCGTTTAAAAAAATTAGAAAAGAATTCGATCGTTATATTAAAATATTATTTGCCGGCGGTGATGGGGATATATTTGAAATTTATGGAGAAGAAAAAGAAGAGAATGATGAGGCTGGTTCAGTTGATGGAGTTATATCAGCAGAAGAAGCAATAAAAAATAAAGATAAAGTTTTGATGGGTATAGATATTTCTATCAACCCTCCCGGCAAAAAAGTAAAAAATATCAGCATGCTTTCCGGTGGTGAGCGCACTCTTGCCTCAATCGCTCTTATTTGCGCAATATTAAGTTATAATCCATCCCCGTTTGTGGTGCTTGATGAAGTTGAGGCGGCTCTTGATGAGGCCAATACTAGGAGGTTTGCCGAGATTGTCGCCGAACTATCATCGCAGTCTCAGTTTATTATTATTACCCATAATCGGGTAACTATGCACGCCGCCGATGCTTTGTATGGGGTAGTGATGAACAATGATGGTATTTCCAAATTGTTAAGCGTAAAATTGGAAGAAGTGCCAAAATATTCTGAAGATAATACAATTATTAAATAATGCAATATGAAAATAAATTTTTCTTTTTTTAAAAAATACTATGGCAGTATAATTGGTATGATTATTGGGTTTTTGTTGCTAGGTACATACTATTATTTTTCTGAATTTCATACTCCAGTAGGAATGTCTATGTTGCGAGTATCTGAAACGGTTGAGACATTAGTGCTTCCTATTTTGACATTAGTTACAATCATAACTGGTCCATTGGCTATAGTCCTTTGGCTATTAGGGAGTATTGGAGTTTATATACTTCTTACTTTTCATTCTATTGTGACTATCTTGGTGTATGGTTTTATAGGGTTTGGCATCCATTATTTATTTCTTAAAGCTGAGAGGCCTGGTCGGGTAATAATTGACAAGAATAAGAAAATATAGTATATTTAGCCTGCTCTAATCGTCACTTTTTTTAAACTAAGTTCTCAGTTCTCTGTTATCAGTTCTCGGATTTTTTTCCGTAGTCTGTGAACTATGAACTGTGAACAGAGAACTATTAAAATTTATGTTAACTATTCGCTTACAAAGAATTGGAAAAAAGAACAACGCCACCTATCGTTTGGTACTTGCTGAAAAAGGCAGAGATACCCAAGGCAGAAACTTGGAAATTTTAGGTACCTATAATCCTCGCACTAAGGTTAATGGCTTTTTGCCAAAAGCCGAGCGTGTTAAGTATTGGTTAGAAAAAGGTGCTCAAGCTTCAAACACTATCCACAACTTGCTTTTGAAAGCTGGTCTTATCACCGATCAAAAGAAAAAGAAATCAGTATATATTTCTACTAAGCGCGCTGCAAAGATTGCTGAAAAAAAGAAATCAGCCAAACCTGCTGAAGCTCCAGTCGCTCCAGTTGAACCAACTCCAGCTGCCTAACTTTATTCTTGCACAGTTTTTTCAGATTTGATATTATATAGAAAGCAGAACTGGAGGGTTCCGACTAAAACGGGATCAGGGTCGACCGGCTGCAGTAAAGCAAAATTGAAAGTTGATAATATAATTTACCTTATTGAAAACATATGGAAGCAGATCAACAGTTTGTAGAAACACTTGTCAGATCAATCGTTAATAATCCTGGAGATGTAAAGACTACTCGCACAATTGACGAAAGAGGAGTTTTGATCACTTTGGATGTGAACCCAGCTGATATGGGTTATGTCATCGGTCGCCAAGGCCAAACCGCTCGTTCTATTCGCACTTTGCTCAAAATCGTTGGTGCTAAGCACAATGCTCGCGTGAACCTAAAGATTAATGAGCCAGTCGGAGGCAGAGCCCCTCGCCCAGTCACTCAAATGGAAAGCCAACCTATGGACAACCAAATGATTGATACAAGCGCTGTGGACAATTTGAACATCTAAGACAAAAGTTATACTAAAATTAAAGCCACCTGAAAGGGTGGTTTTAAAATCCTTAATCCTTGCCTGCTGATATTATTCGTAGTATATTAGAAGTCATAAATTAAAGTAATTATATGGTTTTTAAAATTATAAATAAGCGAGAAATTTTAAAAGGCAAATTCACCAATCTTTGGGAAACAATTTTTTTGGATAAAGAAGGTAATGAGCAGACTTGGAGATGGCTTGAAAAAAAAGATGTGGTAATGGTATTTGCCATTACTAAAGATAATAATGTAGTTTTAATAAAAAATTTTCGAGTACCATTAGAAAAATACGTTATTGAGCTACCGGCAGGCCTGTTAGATAAAAAAGGAGAAAATACAGAAGAAGCAATACGCCGAGAGTTGCTTGAAGAAACAGGTTATGCCGTAGAAGCCTTACACGCACTTCCGCCAGACCCTTTTTCAGCTAGTATAAGTAATAATATACGTCATTGCTATATTGCTACGGGCGCAATTAAAGCATCTGATGCTCATGGCGATGCAGCAGAAGATATTACTGTCATGGAAGTGCCACCTCATGAACTAGTAGATTTTTATCTTAATGGCACAGAATTATTTAATATGCATATTTTAGCCTTATATCAAGTGGCCTTATCAAAGGGGTTAATTAAATAGAATATTTGTGAAATTCAACATCATTACAATTTTCCCGAAATTTTTTGAAAGTTTTAAAAATGAAGCTTTAATTAATCGCGCGCAAAAAAAACCCGCCCGACCGGACGCCTCCGGTCGTTCGGGCGGGGGATTAATTTCTATTAATATTCACAATCTGCGAGACTTCGCCGATGATAAGAGGGGAACCGTAGATGATCGGCCGTATGGTGGTGGCGCGGGCATGGTCTTGATGTTTCCTCCGATTTATAAAGCAGTGAAGTCTATAAAGTCGAAAGTCAAAAGTCAAAAGTCAAAAGTTAAAGTAATTGTTTTTAATCCAAAAGGCAAAAAGTTTACCCAAGAAATGGCGCGCGAATGGAGTAAGTTAGATCAGCTGGTAATGATCTGTGGTCGCTACGAAGGCATAGACGAGCGTGTCATGACTGAAGTGGCTGATGAAGAAATCTCTATTGGTGATTATGTTTTGTTTGGTGGGGAAGTGCCAGCTATGGTGGTGATGGAAGCGATTACCAGGCTACTTCCTGGCGCCATTGGCGCGCAAGAATCTCTCAAAGATGAATCATTTAATGATGCTGGAGAAATGGGTAAAAAACAGCTTACACAATTTCTTGAATATCCACATTATACTAGACCAGAAACAGTAGTTGTAAAAAGAAAAAAAATAAATGTGCCTGAAGTTTTGCTTTCCGGTGATCATAAAAAGATAGAGGAGTGGAGAAAAGAGCAGAGTAAATAGTCTTTTTGCCTTATTTTTTAGGTATAAAATGGCTAATTTTATCCCCAACTTACGCACAATATAAGCCCTTGACATTAATTTTACATAGTGTTAATATGTAAAAGCTTAAAAAACTAATAAAACTCCCGCAAAAAAATTTCATTAAAAATTAATATTCTCGGGCAAGTCCGCTGTGGAAACTGTCTGCCTCATTTTGAGGGAAAGAAAAAAGAGCAATCAAGATTTGATTTCTCTTTTTTCTTTCTAACCTGTCATTAGGTAAGGTCAGGTAATAGATTGAAAAAAGTATTTCGTTCCGCTACGGTGGAAAACGAAAAAGTACATTGACAACACAAATGTGACAAAGACCACAAAAAAAGTCTATCCGAAAAAACTCGGGTTATTCCGAGTCTAAATAATAAATAAATCCAAAAATGATAACTTGTTCATCAGCCCTTACAGCTTCGGCTGTGTAGGGTGAACAAAAATCAAATCTCTTTTTTTAAGAGTTTGATCCTAGCTCAGGATGAACGCTGGCGGCGTGTTTAAGGCATGCAAGTCGTACGAAGTTTTGTAGCAATACAAAATTCAGTGGCAAACGGGTGAGTAACACACTGGTAACCTACCTTCAAGACAGGGATAGCTCTCCGAAAGGAGAATTAATACCTGATGGACATGCGGGGACATAAGTCATTCGCATGTAAAGCCGCAAGGCGCTTGGAGAGGGGCCTATGTCTGATTAGCTAGTTGGTGAGGTAATGGCCCACCAAGGCTTCGATCAGTAGCAGGCGTGAGAGCGTGACCTGCCTCACTGGGACTGAGACACTGCCCAGACTCCTACGGGAGGCTGCAGTCAAGAATCTTCCACAATGGGCGAAAGCCTGATGGAGCGACGCCGCGTGCAGGATGAAGGCCTTCGGGTCGTAAACTGCTTTTATAGGGGACGAATTAGTGACGGTACCCTAAGAATAAGAGGTTGCTAACTCTGTGCCAGCAGCAGCGGTAATACAGAGACCTCAAGTGTTATCCGGATTTATTGGGCGTAAAGCGTCCGCAGATTGTTTGACGGGTTAGGGGTTAAAACCCAGTGCTTAACACTGGGGTTGCCTTTAAAACTATCAAACTAGAGGGTGGAAGAGGTGAGCGGAATTGCAGGTGTAGTCGTAATAAGCGTTGATATCTGCAAGAACACCAAAGGCGAAGGCAGCTCACTGGTACACATCTGACATTCATGGACGAAAGCGTGGGGAGCAAACAGGATTAGATACCCTGGTAGTCCACGCCCTAAACATTGCATACTAGATATTGGCAGTATCGACCCTGTCAGTGTCGTTTAAAAAAGTTAACACATTAAGTATGCCGCCTGGGGAGTACGGTCGCAAGACTAAAACTCAAAGGAATAGACGGGGACCCGCACAAGCAGTGGAGCATGTGGTTTAATTCGATGGTAAACGAGGAACCTTACCTGGGCTCAACTACTAGCTGCATATCGTCAGAAATGACTTTAGCCTTCGAGGGTGCTAGATAGGTGCTGCATGGTTGCCGTCAGCTCGTGCCGTGAGGTGTACCGTTAAGTCGGGAAACGAGCGCAACCCACGTCGTGTGTTAAATTTACACGCGAGACTGCCCGCGCAAGCGGGAGGAAGGAGTGGACGACGTCAAATCAGCATGGCTCTTACGTCCAGGGCTACACACATGCTACAATGGCCAGTACAATGGGTTGCCAAACCGCAAGGTGGAGCTAATCCCATCAAAACTGGTCTCAGTTCGGATTGAAGGCTGCAACTCGCCTTCATGAAGTTGGAATTGCTAGTAAACGCGTATCAGCCACGGCGCGTTGAATACGTTCTCGGGTCTTGTACTCACCGCCCGTCACACCACGGGAGTTGGCAATGCCCAAAGACCCCGCCTTGAGCGCAAATATTTTGCGAGCAGAGCGGGGTCAAAGGCAGGGTCAATGACTAGGGTGAAGTCGTAACAAGGCATCCGTAGCGGAAGCTGTGGATGGATCACCTCCTTTCTGGAGATACTCAGTCGAAAGACTGTGAATTTCTGTCGAGCGGTCTGATGCAAATCAGATTCGCGCCCTGGTTTCGGCCAGGGATCAATGGATAGAAAAATATTGTGTAATCTTTGTCACATTTGTGAAGTTAATGCGAAAGCCATCTTTAGGGTGGCTTTTGTTTTATACTTTATTATGCTCTTGATTTTTAAATCAATTTTTGCTAAACTTTACTTTGAAATTAAAAAGGGCGGCTAGCTCAGATGGTTAGAGCGCGTCACTGATAATGACGAGGTCGGAGGTTCGATTCCCCCGCCGCCCACAATAAATTCTCTTAAAGCGGGCAATTAGCTCAGTTGGTTAGAGCACTTGCATGACATGCAAGGGGTCAGAGGTTCAAATCCTCTATTGCCCACAGGTTAGAGCGTCCCGCAAGTGCGGGAAGGTCAGCCGTTCAAATCGGATCGGACCCACAACGCTAAGCGTTGTATAAAGGGCGCTTAGCGCCCCACTAAAACAGCTAAAAATTAAAATAGGCTGTTTTATTTTTTACTTGCAAAATCATCAAATTTAATGTAGTATATTTGTATCTTATATTTCAAATTTTTCTATGACAGAAGAGGAAAGATCTGAAGAAAAAAAATCAAGTTTTAAAAAATCACTTTTAGCCTCTTTTGGTAGTATTGGCTTGTTTTTGTTAGAACTTATAAAAGTGGCGGTTTTGGCTGGTATTACAATTACTTTGGTAAGATATTTTTTGTTTAAACCTTTTTATGTTAAGGGTGCTTCCATGGAGTCAAATTTTTTTGATAAAGAATATTTAATTGTAGATGAATTAAGTTATAGATTTCGTGCTCCAGAGAGGGGCGAGGTAGTTGTCTTCAAATATCCGGAAAATCCAAAAGAGTTTTTCTTAAAAAGAATTATTGGTTTGCCTGGTGAAAGAGTAAAAATCTCTGAAGGCAAAGTGACAATTTATAATACCCAACACCCGGAAGGGGTAATTTTAGATGAATCATATTTGCCGTCCGATTTATTGACTAGTGGCGATCGTACTTATGTGCCTCTGAGTGATAAACAATATTTTGTAATGGGGGACAATCGACCAAATAGTTATGACTCGCGTCGGTTTGGCGCTGTCGATAAGAGTTTGATAGTCGGTAGAGTATTTTTTAGAGGTTGGCCACTAAACCGGGCTGAACTTATTACTAAGCCAAGTTTGAATATTTAATTAATCACCTTTAAAGATATGTTGAAAAAGAAAATAGAAAAAAAGAAATTTATAAAAAAACCAAAAGTAGAAAAAGCAAAACCTCGGGTTGATGCTACGCCTAATGCTAGTGGAAAAAAAGCTTATACTTTGTTGCGGGGCATGCACGATATTTTGCCAAAAGATGAAAAATATTGGAAAGCTTTTTATCACACTGCCGAAAATTTAGCTGAGCATTTTCAGTTTGGCCGAATTGAAACCCCGCTTCTGGAAGAGGCAAGTTTGTTTGTTCGTTCTATTGGTAAAGGCACAGATGTGGTAGATAAAGAAATGTATGTTTTTGAAGATAGAGATGGTACAAAAGTAGCTCTTCGTCCTGAAGGCACAGCTTCTGCTGTGCGGGCTTATATTATGCATGGTATGTGGAATATGGTTCAGCCTGTAAAGTTGTGGTACTTTGGTTCAATGTTTAGGCATGAGAAACCACAAGCGGGTCGTTTCCGAGAACATACACAGATGGGTTTTGAAACAATTGGTGATCCTGATCCAGTTCAAGACGCAGAATTAATTTTGCTTGCCTTTAATTTTTATAAAGACATGGGTTTGCCGGTTGAGGTCCATATCAATAGTCTTGGCATGCCGGAAGAAAGACAAAAATATAAAGTCGCTTTGGTAGAGTATTATCGTAGTAAACGAAGTTATTTGTGCGATGATTGCAAGTTTAGATTAAACAAGAATCCGATGCGTCTCTTGGATTGCAAGCAAGAAAGATGTCAGCCGATCAAAGAAGAAGCTCCGCAAATTATTTCTTGGTTGGAAGAAGAATCAAAAAATCACTTTACCAAAGTTTTAGAATATTTAGATGAGCTAGGTGTACCTTATATTTTAAAACCAAATTTAGTGCGCGGTTTGGATTACTATACTCGTACTGTTTTTGAAGTATACCCAGTTGTTGGTGAAAATGAAAATGTGGAACCTGGATCACAGAGCGCTTTGGGTGGTGGTGGCAGGTATGATTTATTAGTAGAGGAGATGGGTGGAAAACCTACAGCCGCTGCCGGTTTTTCTGCTGGTATTGAGAGAGCTGTTTCTGCTTTGAAACAATATTATGACGCAAAGCAAATAAAATTTCCTAGCCAACCACTTGATGCTTTTATGGCGCAGCTGGGAGATCAGGCTCGTCGTCGAGCGCTAAAGACAATTAACGACTTGCGGGCTTCTGGACTTAAAATTGCTTATAATTTTTCTAAGAACTCTCTCAAAGGCCAGCTTGAAACAGCTAATAGTCTGCAAGTTCCTTACGCCTTAATCTTGGGTCAGAAAGAAGTGCAAGACGGCACCGTTATTATTAGAGATATGGAATCTGGTGTCCAAGAGATTGTTGATCAGAAAAAAGTTGAGCATTTGTTAAAAAAGAAATTAATTAGGTTTGACGAAGACAAAAAAAAGATGTAAAATTAATCAAGAATTATACGAATGGTCTTTGGAGCCCCACGAATAACTCGAATGTCAATATTCGCATAATTCGTGGGCGCACAGCGCTATTTGTTTTATTCATAACTTATAAAGAAAGCGAGGTGGACTTATGTCAGAAGTAAAACGAAAGAAAAATGAATCCTTTGAAGCCTTCATGCGTCGCGTTAAGAAGCGATGGCAACAGTCTGGTAAAATCTTACAAGTTAAAAAGATTCAATTTTACGAACGTCCAAAAAATAAAAATATGCGCAAGAAGAGCGCGTTGCATCGTTTGGCCATGTCTCAGAAGATTGAATACTTGAAAAAGATTGGGCAGATGCCAGAAGAAACAAAAAGATTCGGCAGATAATAAGTTTATTTTAATATATTCCATTGTCCCATGCTTCAATGGATGCAAGAAAAATTGACTATATTTTTAAAAATCGCCACAACTACGATAGTATTGTTAGTGGCGATTTTTAGTTTTCCGCACTTTGTAAGCGCGCAAAGCGTGGGTGATACCAACAGTAGTTTGCAACAAGGAGTCCAGGTTATAAGCCAGCCTCTTGGATTGCCAAGCACGGATATTAGGTTAGTAATAGCCAAAATAATTCGTATTGCCTTGGGGCTTTTGGGAACAATCGCTCTAGTTCTAATGCTTTACGCCGGATTCTTGTGGATGACAGCTGGTGGCAACGAAGAACAGATTGATTCAGCTAAAAAAGTTTTAACAAACGCAATTATCGGTTTGGCTATTATTTTGAGTGCCTACGCCATTGTTAGTTTTGTAATTAGTAAATTAATCGGAGCAACTACCGATGGTGTGGTTGGTAACACTCAAAATCTAGAAGCGCCACCAATTGTGCAGAATTTTCAGGGTAGTGGCGCCTTGGGTCAAATCATCAAAGACCACTTTCCTTCTAGAGACCAGATTGATGTGCCTCGTAATAGTAAGATAGTAATTACTTTTAGGCGTCCTATCAAATTAGATAGTTTCGTGGATGACACAACCGGCGATGGAATTTTTGGTAATTGCAAAACTAATATAGAAAATTGGTACAATGATTGTGATCGCTTAAAGAGCGTTAGTGATAACTTTATAAATATTAAAAGATCGGATAATGGCGAGAAAATTTTTGGTGCTGTTGTTTTAGGTTCTGTCGGTACAGAAAACGGTGTAAGTGGAGTTTATACGATTGTGGTTAAACCTATTACCGACCAAAACAGTCAAAACGGTGGTTATTTGGGTAGTGCCATTGAAAGGGTTGGTTATATTGTCCATCTTGGTCCAGATATTCTTCTTGATGATCCGGCTAATAATAACCCTTCGGCTTTTAGAGCGGTTGTTTTGGGGACAAATTATTATGAATGGAAATTTACTAATAGCACTGCTTTGGATATTACTCCGCCGGTAGTGGAAAGTGTTTTTCCTCAAGCAAATACGACTGAGGATAAAAATACTGCTTTTCAAATTCAATTCAGTGAACCGGTAGATCCAACTGGAATAAGTGGTAAATTTAATGCGGAGGGGAGTTATTATTACCTAGACGGTCAAAATATTTTCTTAAAATCTGGCAAGAGCACGATACCTCAAGGGAATTTTGTTTTAACAAACGGTTATCGAACACTTGAGTTTTCGCCTTCCAAAGAATGTGGGCGAAATGCTTGCGGTAATAAAATTTTCTGTTTGCCAGTTTGTGATAAACCAGGGAATAATTGTTCTCAAGATATTTATGAAATCATTTTGCGTGCCGCCAGAACTATTAATGTAAACTCATTTGAATCTGTGCCGTTTTCAGGTATAGCTGATTTGGGAGGTAATGCGTTGGATGGCAATAAAAATGGTATTCCTAATACCGCTCCTAGCGGTGTGGCTGTATTTCCTAATCAAAAACAACCTGATAATTATTTTTGGAATTTTTTCATTAATGATCGTGTTGATGCTGAGGCTCCTTTTATTCAAACCATTACCCCCGGAATTGATTCTGAAAACATCAGTCGTTATCAAGAATTAAGCATGACCTTTAATAAAAGAATGCGCGCTGATTCAATGTACAATATTGCATTACAAGAACAACCAACCCATCCCGTGCCAATTTGGGTTGTTCCATCTTCGATTTTTAATAATGACGGCACGACTTATACTAAATTGAATCACGGGCCCTTTTTAGATTCAGCTCGACAATATTATTTCCCAGTTATTAATTCCACAGTCGAAGATTTGCATTTTAATTGTTTTTATCCAGGCAAAGGACCGAGAATTAGCGCTTTTCCAAATACAGTAGTGTCGCCAGATTGCCAAGAAGCCGATCCGCAAAATTGTTGTCAGGTAATTACTGAGCAAAATAAATCCTTCTGTTGTAACGGTGCTGTTGGTGGCAACACGGCGGATTGTTTAAAAAATTTAAGAGATAGCAGTTTATAATAAATACATGTCTATAAAATATAAAAAATTTATAACCCTGTCGTTATTTTCAGTTTTAATCATTGGCGCTTTGTTTTTTTTAAAAAACTTTGCTTTAGCTCAGACAACTAGCGCGCCAGACTTGGGGCTAACAACCGACGTAGCCAATAATATTGGTCTGCCAACTACAGATATTAGATTAATTGTTGCCAAAATTATTCGTGTGGCTTTGGGTTTGCTTGGAATCGTGGCCGTGGTTCTTATTTTATACGGAGGTTTTATCTGGATGACGGCTGGTGGTGACGAAGAAAGAATTTCTCAAGCTAAGAAAATTTTAATTAATGCTATTATTGGTTTGGCGATAATTTTATCATCATACGCGATTGCCAGTTTTGTTATTAGTAAATTAGTTGGCGCCACATCAAATGATGCTGGGGGTAGTGATGTAATAATTTCAAATTTTGAAAATCCATATTTTCCAACAGGAGCTTTTTATGTTGAGAGTTTGCCTCAAGAGGGTGAGATGTGTACGAGAAATATTCACTTAGCAATAACTTTTAACAGAGAAGTAGATATAGAAACACTTGCAGGTAACGTAGTTGTGGAAGAAAAAGACGGTGTGGAGTACCCAGGTGTTTGGCAAGCGCTTGGTAATAATACGGCTGTGTTTGTGCCAAAAGGGGATTGTGGTAGTGGCGATCCTGATTGTTTTGCTCCTTCTACGGGTTATAAATTACATTTTAAGAATCCAACCGCTGTAAAAAACAGCGACAATCAAATGACTTTGAATTGTTCTGTTAAAGCCGGTTGTGGGGATGTAAAGTTTGTAACTGGGGAGGGAGTAGATAGACTGCCTCCGCAAATTAAAATTGAAAAAATTTCAAGTGACTTATTATTTGCTGGGGCCGTAGTACCAGTCAAATTAAGTTATACAGATGATAATGGTGTGCAAAAAGTAGATTTGGGAGCTGATAATTATTTTGTTGGTAGTCAGACTATTGCTGGTTGTCAAAAAACTGGAACTGTGACTATTAATTGGCCTACAGCAAACATTGCCAGCGGTGAGCATTTACTTAAAGCTACGGCGTATGATTGGTCGGCTCTTACTGACGCTACCAGCACATTGGTAAATTTATTACCTCAACATTGTTTTGATAATACTTTACAAGCTGATTTAGGAGAAGAGAAATCAGGTCCTCCGGCCTGTGGTGGAGAATGTGGCGCTTGTGCTGGTGCGCCTTGTGTCAAAAACACAGAATGTGGGAGCGGGGTTTGCGATGCTGGGTTCTGTAAAGATAAAATGCGTATAAACGCTGTCTCTCCTCTTTCTGGCGGGGCTGGAACAATCATTTCGATTGCCGGAAATTATTTCGGTAATGTTCCCGGTAAGGTTTTTATAAATAATACTGAAGCAAAACTCGATACTTGTGGAGCTGTTTCTTGGAAACCTTGGCAGATACTAGCCGAGGTGCCAGCCGGAGCTGTTAGTGGTCCAATTCGAGTTGAAACCGCCAAAGATGCAGATGGTGCAGTATTTATTGATGCGACCAATGATGATTTTGGTCCGGCTATTAGTAATTTTGAAGTTAATAACGTTGTGCGCCCAGGTTTGTGTTCTGTAAATCCTACAAGCGGTTTGCCAGGCAAAGAGGTTTCTTTTTTAGGCAAGAGGTTTGGAAATGCGCCTGGAAAAATAATTTTTGGTCAACAAAATGCAATTACAAATTTAGCTAATTGGTCAGATGGTTTGGTAAAAACTACAGTTCCGCAACTTGAGTCCGGTCTTTTGGGAGTAAAAGTTTCTCAGAACAATCTTGAAAGTAATAATCTTAGATTCTTTGTAGAAGAAAATGTCAACGATACCTCTCCTATAATTTCTAGCATTACTCCAGACAGTGGCGCCAAGGGGGAATATATTACTATTAATGGTAAAAATTTTGGCAATCAATTAGGTAGAGTTTGGTTTAAGGAGAGTAACAATGGTCAGCCTGGTGAGGCGATCGAAGGTGATTTTAGATTCCCTCCTGGTTGTAAAAATATTTGGACAGACAAACAGATTATTGTGAAGTTTCCTGTGGCTAGTGGCAATCCTGGCAAATCATATTTTGTTCAGGTACGTCCTGCTGACCCAGCTCAAAATCCTAGTATTATTGGGCCTGTATTTAATTTAGAAAACGGCGAACCAAATCCAGGTATTTGCAGTATTGATCCGCTTTCTGGGCCAGTACCATTTTCAGAAAATAATAATAGTTTACATATTGTCGGTGAATATTTAGGCGCGGATCCAACTGTGTACTTTTGGTCCTCGACAGCCTCTGCGACTTCTACCGATGGTAGATTGGGAGGAAATTCTTCTACAGTCACAAACTTAATTGTTGGTCAATCTGTATCTACGCAACCGCCACTTGGCGCTGCGACCGGTCCGATAGTAGTATATAGAGAATCAGATAATAAAATCAGTAATCCGGTAAATTTTGCAGTGGTTGATTGTTTAAAAAACAACAATACTTGTACCGTTGCTAATACCCATTGTTGTGTTTCAGGAGGGGAAGCTGGTCTGTGCCGGCCTAATAATCAACTTTGTGAAGGAGAGACTTTGTCCGCTGGTTACATTTGGCGTTTTAGTACTAGAGAAATACCAAAAATTCCACATGTGGTAGAAAGATGTGATGATAATACTGATTTAGGTTTAAATTTACCTTCACCATCTCCAAGCACGCAATGGGATGGGGCACCAAGCGACTCACATCATAATGTTTGTCGTAGCGCTTCCGTGGTAGTTGAATTCAATTTACCAACAATAAATAATATTGCCAAAAAAGATTTGGTAGTTAATGAATGTCAGGCCGGTACGATAGATGAAGGTAAAAATACATGTACGGTATCTCAAGCAGTAACATTTGGTGGAGCTGAGGATTTTGTGCCACAAGCCAGTACGGAAAACACAGATTATCTGGAGCTCAATCCAAATAATAATTACAACAACGGTAAGTGGAAAGACAATACCTGGTATCAAGTTGTCTTAAAATCAGCTATTAACGCCGGGGCTGGAGCTAGTTTAGTGCCGTTATCAAAAGATAAGCCTTGTAGTCCTGACTCTGCTTATTGTTTTGTTTTTAAAACTGGCTCACAAGATTGTCGAGTTAAGAGAGTTGTAGTTACGCCTTATACATATTGGACATCAGTTCTAGAAGAACCAATCAAGAGACATGATATCATAAATGATGAAGGCGTTGATGTTGAATATAGCGGACACGGTTTGAGTAGTCAGCATTGTGTGATGATGAATATGGGAGCTTTTGCCTGGTCCTGGAATTCAGCAGACCCTTATTACTCTGATATTTTTTCTACGGATAATAACACTGCGAAGGTTTCGGCTTTAGCAAACACTGTTGGTGTTGGTTTAAATAATCCTGATAATGCAGTTGATATTAAAGCGCAAGCAAAATTAGCTGCTTCCAGTTATACCAGTGTTAGTCCTCTTACTATAGATTTGAACAATCCTGAGGTTGTAGATTTTTGGCCACAATGTATGGAGTCCTGTACTAATGCCGAAGTAGGTGTTCGTTTTAATACTACAATGTCAAATAAAAATTTACCAGGTTCGAATGTTAGTGGCCCTGTTAAATTATTAAAATGTAATGATGAAAATTGTTTTAATACTACTCCGGTTCTTTCTTCCGATGATGTAGTCTTAGACGGAGTAGGGAGTTATAAAGTTTTAAAGATTGCTAATTCCAGTGCCAATTCACTTGAATTGGAACCAAATACTATCTATCAAGTGGTTTTATCTGTCTCGACGACAGCTATAAATTCTCCAGATTTATTATGGTCAGCCGCTCGTTTGGGAGATCCAGCAACTTTCTCTAAGCCTTATAATAAACAATTTACTTGGAAATTCAAAACCAAAAAAGATAAATGTAAAATTAGTCGAGTAGATGTGGTGCCAAGTAGTTTTGTGGCAAGTATTGTTGGCGATAAAAAAATATATAGCGCCCAGCCATATTCTTCTCCAGACAGCTGTGCTGCTCAAGGTCAAAAACTCAACCCTTGGTCTGTTGATTGGGATTGGACATCGTCTGATGTTAACGCAGTTCCAAATGTAGTTGCGAAAGTGCAATCATTTAGTAGTAAAGGTAGTAGCGCTTATTGTACAAAAGATTGTGTCCTTAAAGGGAGTAGTGTTCCGTTTGGAATACCTGTAAGCCCAATTTGCGGAAACTTAGTATTAGAAGCCGGAGAGGACTGCGATTCGCCACAAAAAGGTGCTGGTTGTAGTTTAAATTGTAAACGTTTAGGTAATACAAATCCGCTTACTTGTGGTAATGGAGTTGTTGAACCAAACTTAGGTGAAACTTGCGACCCTGGTTTACCGGCAACAGCTGTTGGTTGTAGTAATGTTTGTTTGCGAACCGGTTCGAATGCCGTTAATCCTGCTGATCAAGTTGGCGCATCTGTTTGTGGTAATGGTCTGATAGGAAGTGGAGAAGATTGTGATTTAGGTATTGCGCCTTCCTTATTAGCCTCTAATTCTTCTTTGGGATGTTCTGGTAGATGTTTACATGAAGGTACAAAATTGGCAAGTAATTGGTGTTTGGTTAATATGCCTGGTAAAGCAGGATTTTCCGCAGATGAATATAATAAAGCATGTAAGAATAGTATTAGCCGTTGTGGAAACGGCGTGCAGGACCCTGATGAAGATGTTGGCTGTGATTTAGGTGAAGGTAGAAAAGACGACAAATGTAATATTTTTTGTTTAGTAAATAGTAATGATAGACCAGAGTGCGCTATTGGTAGTGAAGGGTGCGGTAGTAAGGGGCAAAAAACAGGATCTTCACTTTTGTATTCAGCGCCTTCTTTGTGTGGTGATGGATTGGCGGGTATTGGTGAGGATGCTTTCTGTGAAAATAATCTAGTTAATAATCATGTTGGAAACAATCCTTGGGCGTTAGCTACAGCCGTAGGTTTAGGTATGCCTGCAGGTGTCCCGGCAATGCAAAAAACAGATATTATTGCTACTACAAATGATAATACTATTGGCGGTTCGATAGGTGATAAGGGTCAATTTTCCATAACCTGTGGTTATACAAGCGACCAACAGTGTAAAGATAGAAATGGCGAGGGGTGGGGTGTGGCTAATGATAGCTGTTGTTATAGACGGCCGGAACTAGTCAAAGTTTTCCCTGGCAGTTTGGCTGTAGAGGCTCCCAATATTTGTCCTAATACTGTTATAGAAGCTGTATTTAATGAAGAGATTAATCCTGGTACAGTAAGAGGTAATGTTGTCTTAGCTCGTGGTACAAGCGATGCTACTTGTGGAACAAGTGAGGATGTTACAAGTTTGGCAATGTCAGTCCAGCCGGACAGTCTATTGCCGTGGTATAAAAAAGCCATTGCTTATGTTTCAAATTTATTTAGAAGTTTAATTGGTCAAAAAGTGGAAGCTAATGTTGTTGTTAATAAGTGGTGTTCTGGTCAAGATCTTGGACAATTAGGGGTAGAAAAAATTGAGAACGGTCAAAGTAAAATTACTTTTAGATTGAGTAAGCCTCTGGCTGTGGATACTAATTATATGGTGCTACTAAAAGATGGCATTCGTAGCCAAAGAGGGATTGGTATCGGGAAAAATAATATTAACAATAAGCTTTTCAGTTGGAAATTTGTAACAGCTTCAAAAGTTTGTGAAATTGATAAATTAATTGTAAGCCCGTCACAAGTATATTTTTCAAAAGCTAACGCTACCTCTACCTTACAGGCTTCGGTCTACAATGATAATGCAAATCGCTTACAACCAATCCCAGGTTTTTATTCTTGGGAGTATTTATGGCAACCAACCAGCACACCATATTTTGATACCATCCCAACCACATCTTCTATTAATACTATTACATCTAAAAATCGTAACGGTGAGGATGATTTGCGAGCCTCGGCAGTGATTACTAGCAATGTTTATTCTCAGCAGACTGGAGTTGTAGCTACAGGTAAAACTCATGCGATTGTTTTCTTATGTGAAAATCCTTGGCCACCAAAAGATTTGATTGTAAATGGCAATGGTCCATATGCGATATTTCCCTACGAAGATAAAGTGGGAAATAATGATGGGTTTAATTTAAACGCCAACGTTTTTGATAATTCAGCCATACCTTCATCTCCAGCCGGAGGATATTTTAATTTCCGCACCTATTATTGCGCAGACAACGGCGGTTTTGGCACGGGTGATGACTTGCCATACCTTGCCCCAGCAGTTCAAGTTTCTCCGGCAATTGTCTCAGATAGTCCAACTTCAAGTTTAAAGAGGTTTATTTTTACTAGTTCTAAAAATACAGATGGTATTGGTATTCAAGTTTTCTCAAATCCAAAACATTTCACAGTTTCGGATTGGTTTGCAAATAGCCAAACCTTGGGCGGGCAAGGGTTTACCGGTGAAATGACCTCGGCCAAGATAGATGGTTATGATGCTATTACTGATGGAAATAATATCTATGTGGATGGGTTAAATTATTCAGATACTTCTAATAATCTATTCTCCAATATTTATTTGTTTAGTATTAATGCCGATGCCAAAACTGAAACTAGAAGAGTTTTTGAGCAGATGCTAGGCAATTTGAAATTTAATACCAATTTAACTAATTACGGTTATTGTGGTGCTACTATGGAAACTCCGGGAGTATCTACTACTTGCCGAACTGATTTTGATTGTTCTGGTAATGAAGTTTGTTCCGTACAGACCGATAAATTAAAAAGAAATTATCAAAGACTAAGAGATCTTAAAACAATTCAGGATTTGTTTGATATTTAGTTATAGTTAGTAGGCGAGTGTGGTATAATTAAAGCCTATGGAGAAGAAAAAAATAATTATATTTATATCAGCTTTAGCCTTGCTAAGTTTTTTGGTGTACCACAAAGTTTTAGCTGCTAATGTGCCAACTCTTAAAGAAGGGACTTATCTTACGGGACAGACCCTTAGTGTCTGGCCTTCTTGGTCGGTCTTGGGTGGTGCTCTTGGGCAGGCTTTGCCAGTAGATCCTATCAACCGCCTAGCTCCAGCCGGAACGTGTGCTAGCAGTACTAATAAGTTTTGTTTAAGTAATGCAAATTGTTCTTCTGCTGAAGGTGGCGTGTGTGTATTGCACGATCCTACAACTGGTTGGAGTACGGCTGACAGACGTTTTAGTTTTGCTTGTAATAGTGAGTCTTACGCCTATCGCTACGTTGTAGCTCCAAGCAGTAGTTCTTATACTGTTCGAGCCAGGTTTGAAGATACAGGTTTGGCGCCAGCCAATATAAATAATTTTGTCTCTGATTTTGTCAATACTAGTATTATTAAGGTTAGTACTGGTACTCCAGGTGTTTGTTATTTTGATGAAGAAATTTCTACTATAGAAACTGGTAGGTGTGGTGATGGTAAATTAAACCTACAAAGAGGTGAACAATGTGACCCTCCAGGCAGGATTGAGTATCAGCCTGGATGCGACATAAATACTAATAAAAAAAACCTAAGCGTTTGTAATAACTCTTGCCAATGGGTAGCTTCTACTACCCCTTGTAATAGTTTGAGTAAATGCGGTAATGGTAGAAAAGAATCGGGTGAAGCTTGTGATGAGGGAGGTCTTAATGGTAGGTACAACCACTGCAATCTTACTTGTACAGGAGATAGCCCTTTAGGTAAATGTGGCAACGGAGCCACTGAACAAGCTTATGAAATTTGTGATCCTGGAACCCCCGGACTTGAAAAATATGGCTACTCTGAAAAAAATGAATCATGCAGTTGGGATTGTCAAAATTGGGGTCCTTATTGTGGAGATAAAATTGTTCAGTCACAGTATGGAGAAGCCTGTGATGGTTCGCAGGCCTGTTCTATAGGCGGTCGTCAAGGTATAAAAGTTTGCTCCGACACTTGCACAAGACAAGATAAAAATGTTTTAGCTTGGTGGAATTTTGAAGAGTTAATAAATAATCCAAACCGTGATGAGATGGTCGCGAAGGATTCTTCAGTGCTGGCTTTAAATGAAGCAGCTTGTTCCACAGATTATTGTCCTAGACTAGTGGCTGGGCAAATAGGTAAAGGCTTAGAGTTTGGATCAGCAAATTTTAATAAAAAATTCTTACAAGTATCGGCTAATCAGAATTTAAAAATTACAGACAGTATTACGGTTGAAGCTTGGGTCAAACCTACCAATAACGATGAGATGTATCAGCGAGTGGTTGAGCAAGGTGGTGCTCTAAATTATACTGGTTTTGATTTAGAATTAAATGTTTCCTCTACTAAACATACTGCTAGATTTAACCTATGGAAAGGTTCTCAGACTGGAGTAGATTCAGAAAGTTCAATTCCTCTGGGAGTCTGGACCCATATTATTGCTACATATGAAAAATCAGGAAACGATAGTACGATTAAAATGTATGTTAATGGTGTTTTAGAAAACACTATCATTAGTTCTGGTGTAGTAATGGCTGAGCCGGTAGGGGATTTATTTATTGGAAGATCAGGCTCTGTAGGTGATCCTAGCTTTCTTTTTGGTAGTTTAGATGAGGTAAAGATTTATAATCGCGCTTTATCAGCAGACGAAGTTCGGGATAATTTTCAAACCGGTTGGATGTGCGTCGTGACGGGAGTTGTGCCTCCGGCAACTGAAAATAGTATTCCTGTGAGTTGTGGCAATAATATTGTAGATGCAAACGAAGCTTGCGATAAAGGCTCTGTTAATAATGGTAAGGCTTGTACCGCTTCTTATGGTCAGCCTTGTTCTTATTGTTCGGCAAATTGTCAAAATATTGTAGATGTTCAGCCTTTGCAATATTGTGGAAATGGTATTATAGAACAAAGAGAAAAGTGCGATATGCTGTCTCCGTCTGGAGTCGTCTATGCTTCTGCTACTAACACAGATAGGACTACTTCTCCAAACAAAAACGATCGCTATAATGGTTATGAAGAGTTGGTTTGTTCAGCCGAGCCTTATGTAGCTCACACTCTTAAAAAAGGTACAAAAACCTGCGGTGATTGTACGGCTGGAGTTGTAAGAAATTGCGTTAGTTGTGGCCTTGATCCAAATGGAGTTAGCGTTGAGGGTGGAATAATCAATGTTTTGGCAACCTCTACAAGCGATGTTAAAGATACTCTCTTTACTAGGGATTTAACCAGCAGTTCTTTAAGATTATCTATCGGTATTTGTGGTAATTCTTCCGCTGAATATGACGCCATTGTTAGAAATGTTTGTGACAATCCAGCAACTACCTCGCCTTTGATCGGTCAATCAAAAAAAGATCAAAATACTTCAGTCTCAGATTTGAAAAATTTTACTTTGCTTAATCCGTATACCGGAGGCAATGCTTTAATTAATAGTAATCTTACTTGTTCAAGGGATGACGATCCTAATAAAAAATATTTATTATATATAAATAAAGACTGGACTCGTCCGCTGAGTTTTCCAGTTTTGTCTCAGCCTCAACCTTGGCAATATGATTTGGTTTTATCGCCTGTAATTCGTGGTGCAGTCCGAAATAAAGACGTGCGCGTTGTTGTTAGTTGGGTGTCTGGAGATTTTTATAGCGGTATCTTAAATCCATTTGTAAACAACCCTGATATTTCCGGCCCGTCGTATTGTAATGGGAGTTGTGTTGGTGATCAAAAAAAGATTGTGACAGGAGTTAATTATTACAATGCCAACGATTCTCAATTTTATGGTGTTTGGTATCATGGTTTAAATAGCACTGCCGGACGTACTGAAGCAGAGTCTTTTACGATAAATACTGCAGACATGTCTGGAAATACTTATTCTTTCTATGTTCGATCACCAAGTTCACCGATTAGGCAATTTAAAAATACGGCTCGTTTGAAAGTAGATGTCTATTTGCCTGAGAATGATAGCAGTCCTTATCATTTTGGTACACCAGCTAAGACTTATTATTTCAACACTGCCTCTCCATCAGATAATCCAAATGCCAAATATTGGCATGTCTTTAATATTAATAAACCGGAAGTCATAAACCCTGTTTCTGTAAGTGATATTTTAGATGTAAATACAATATTTACAGGCTCAGGCCAGTTTGTGTATTTTAAGCCATTAGTAGGAGATAATAATCCTGTTCAAGATCCAAATTCAAATCCAAATCCAGGTAATGATATTTTAGATCCAAACAACGGAGGTCCTGTTGCGCCTCCGGTTGGCGGTGGTTCGCCACCAGCTGTTGATCCAAATAATGGTGCTGGTGGTCCGGCTCCGGTTGTCCCGCCATTGGGTGGTCCGGCAATACCAGGATTTAATTAAAAAAATTTATTTTTCCCGTTGATTAATTATGGAAAACAGAAAAAAAATTATTATTTTATTGATTATTGTAGCTTTGGGCATTTTAGGATTTTTTATTTATAAAAAAAATCAAACAAAAATAAGTAATTTACCTGCTTCTCAGGTAGATAAAAATGGAAATTATATTAATGTTTTTGTGGACAAAGTTAAACAATTAGAGTTTGAACAAGCTATTAAAAAAACTGCAAGCGTCGATCAAGACCTGGACGGTTTATCAGATAGTGAAGAATTAAAATATAAAACAGATTCAAATTCTTCTGATACAGATGGGGATGGTCTTACAGACAAGCAAGAGGTTTCTATTTTTTTAACCGACCCTCTTAAAGCAGATACTGACGTCGATACTTTTTCAGATGGCTATGAGGTGCGTCATGGTTTTAATCCAAAAGGACCAGGGAAATTATAAATTTTTTACTTTTCCCGCCACAGCGGGGCTCCGCCATATGGCGGTAGTAATCTTAAATCAAAAATATGTTTGACGATCAAAATAATAGCCCTATTCCGCCAGTAAATTTACCAACAGAGCCTGAGGATATGTTTTCTGGTGTAGAAAAAACCAGTGCGACCGGTGAGGTGTCGGAGATTCCAGACGCTCTCTCCAATGGTTTGCTTAAGAAAAAACTTCCGACCGCAGCCACACCACCTAGTTTATTGCCTGTAAACGAAGAGGGTGTGACGGGTAATTATAAGATGAGTGGTCCAATTTTGGGTAAAATAATTTTAGGATTAGTTATAGTTTTGTTGGTGGGTGGTTTGGCTTATGGCAGTTGGTGGTTTTTTTATGGAAGAAAAGTTAATGTGGTTGAAGTAAAAAATACAATTGATAAAACCCAGGTTGATAATCAGGTAAAAACTTCTCAGCCGACAGAAAATACTCAACCAACAACTAGTTTGCCTTCGCAAATGAATAATGACCAAATATTATTTGGTCAGGGTGTTGATTTAGATAAGGATGGTTTAGACGATGTGCGCGAAAAAGAAATCGGCACCAATCCTCAGTTGGCCGATACAGATAGTGATGGTTTGACCGATGGTGATGAGGTGACAATTTACAAGAGTAATCCTTTAAAGAGCGATACAGACAGTGACGGTCTCAGTGATGGGGATGAAGTTTTGATTTGGAAAACCAATATTCTTAATCCAGACACAGACGGTGATACCTACCCAGATGGTACAGAAGTAAAAAATGGTTATAGTCCATTAGGTCCGGGAAAATTATTCAGTCCCGCTTCCACTACCACACCAGCCTCAACAACAAAATAGATTGTTATGTTTGGGAAAAAACCGGAAAATCCAATACAAAAACCATCTCCGACTGTGAGCGTGCAGACCATGCCCGCGGATTTTTATGGTGGAATTAATCCGGTAATTAAGTTTAAAAAAGTTGAAAAAGAAATTGTTTTAGATTCCAAACAAAATCTTACCAACTCTGAAAAAAAGTTGTTGGATAAGAGCACGGCAGTTGGAGCTGGCGACCCATTACATGCAGTGAATATTTTGACCAATAAAAAATATTCCATTATTTTTTGGGGAACTCTATTTGTGTTGGCAGTTGGTGGTGCGGGTGGTTATTACTATCTAAAATCTCGAAATCAGGCTAAAGTAGCTCTTCCGAATCCGCCAAAAATTGAAGTAGCACCTATCGTCTCTGAGCCGGTTGTGGTTCCGACAAATACCGAAGCTGTAGCAGTGGTGCCAGATACTGCCCCAAAGTTTTTACCGGAAGCGCCAGTTGATTTTCCATCTTATCTATTAGGGGATAGTCCAGATTTAGATAAAGACAATATTACCGATCTGGCTGAGGATCTTTTTGGTACAGATCCAAGCAATTCCGATACCGATGGGGATGGTTATAATGATGGTCATGAAGTTTTTTATTTGTATAATCCGGCTGGTAAAGAGCCGATAAGATTGGTAGAATCACAGTTTGTTAAAGAATATAAAAATTCAAATTTTGGCTATAGCGTGCTTTATCCGACAACTTGGGCGCTTGGTTTGGTTGATGAGAAAGAGCGAGAAGTTTTGTTTAGCACTTTGACTGGGGAAAATATAGAAATAAGAACTTTTGATTTAGCGCCTCAACAAACCTTTTCAGATTGGTTTGCGCAGTGGGGCAAGGAGCAAAATTACCAGAATCTTTTGGATTTTCAAACTAGATTTTTGGAGCCGGGAAAAAGTAGGAATGATAGTCTGGTTTATTATTTTATAGATAATAACCATGTCTATGTCATGCTTTATCATACCACGGACTCAAGCGTAGTAAACTATCGTTCAGTTATGGTAATGATGGCCAGAAGCTTTAAGTCGGCTCAATTTGTTGTTCCTGACAATATTTCTGTTCCCGCTAGCAGTACTTTTCCGGTCGATATGCCAACCTCTACTGGTAATCAGAATGTCACTACATCCGATAAATAACCCAAGAATTATTCAGTTATGATAAAATTAGATTTTAATAAAACCGTAGATTGTCCTTGGAGTTTGGTAAAGATACAAAAAGTATTTAGCCAAATAGAAAAAGTGACAAAAGCGAAAGGTAGCGTGGAAGTAAGCATTGTCGGTGACAAAGAGATTAGAGACCTTAATTTTAGGTACAGGGGCTTAAAAAAAGTGACAGATGTTTTGTCGTTTGCTTGGCAAGAAGATAAAGTTATCAAGACAGATTCATTGGGTCAAATATATATCTGCTATCCCCAGATTGTGCGTCAAGCCAAAACTTTTGGTGTTAAGCCGGAAGAAGAATTTGTTAGAATGTTGGCGCATGGCTTTTTGCATATTACTGGTCATGATCATGGCAAGAAAAAAGAAGCCGAAATTATGTTTGGTTTGCAAGAAGATGTAGTAGATAAATTTTTTAAGAAATAAAATTATGTTGTGGAGTAGGTTCTTAAAAAGTTTTGTAGATGCTGGCAAGGGTTTGGCTCATGTTTTTAAATCAGAGCAAAATTTTAGGGTACAGGTAATAGTGGGGACTTTAGTTTTAATTGCCTCCTTTTTATTCCCTTTATTCATTTGGGAAAGAATTTTGATAATTCTTTTGGTATTATTAGTTTTGCTTATAGAAATTCTTAATACTGTTTTTGAATATTTTAGCGATTTGCTCAAACCCAGGCTCAATCACTATATTGGCATTATCAAAGACGTTATGGCAGGGGCGGTATTACTGACTTCAGTAGTGGCCACGGTAGTGGGCGCAATGATTTTCTATCCGCATTTGGCAAGTCTGTTTAAATAATGGTATAATTAGTAACTACCGAGCCAAAAAAGCCAACTTTTCTAACTGTCATTCTGAGCAGTGCGAAGAATCCCTGTCCAATTATTAAAAAAACAGACAGAGATCCTTCATTGCATTCAGGATGACAATAAATAGTACGTAATTTCGTAGTTGTATGAAAAATAATCAAGGTAATTTAATCAGCGGGCTTGATATTGGCTCAAATTTTGTCCGAATGGTTGTCGGCCAGCTAGTTGAAAAAGACAGCCAAGGTGAGGAGTTGCAAATTTTGGGAGCCGCTGAATGTCCTTCCGAAGGTGTTCAAAAAGGTGTTATTAGTAGTATAGAAGATGTAGTATCTTCTGTTTCAGCATGTCTTGAGAGAGTAGAGCGAATGGTGGGTGTGCCGATAGATAGTGCTTGGGTAGGAATTTCTGGTTTACACATCTTATCTCAGACTAGTAAAGGTGTAATTGCAGTCTCAAAAGCCAATAACGAAATAACTGAAGAAGATGTGGCGAGAGCCATAGAGGCAGCTAGATCTATCGCCACACCTCTTAACTATGAAGTGCTTCATGTCTTACCAAAGAGCTATACTGTAGATGGTCAGACAGGCATTAAAGACCCAACTTCAATGACTGGCGTGCGATTAGAGGTAGACACCCAGATTATTTTAGGCTCATCTTCTCAAATTAAAAATTTAACCAAAGCTGTCTATAGAGCAGGTCTCGATATCGAAGATTTAGTTTTGTCAGTAGCGGCTACAGCCGAAACAGTTGTGACCAAACGTCAGAAAGAACTGGGTGTTATGGTAGTAAATCTTGGTGGTGCTACCACGAGTATTGCGGTCTTTGAAGAAGGGCAGTTGATTCATACTTCTATTATTCCAATCGGTTCTCAACTTATTACTAACGACATTGCGGTTGGTTTGCGTACCTCGGTAGATATTGCGGAACGAGTAAAGATAGAATATGGCGATTGTCGCGTTGATCTCACTTCCAAAAAAGACGAAATCGATCTCTTCGATCTTGGTTCTGGAGAGCATGAACTTGCCAAGAAAAAATATTTGTCTGAAATTATTTCCGCAAGAGTAGAAGAAATTTTACAAAAAGTAGATAATGAATTACGTAAGATTCAGCGCTCAGGATTACTACCAGCAGGTGTGATGCTTACCGGTGGTGGCGCCAAATTGCCTGGTATGGTAGAGATGGCCAAGAAGGTCCTGCGCTTACCAGCCAATTTGGGATATCCTATTAATGTAATAAGTGTAACCGACAAAGTAAATGATCTTGGATTTTCTACAGCTGTAGGGTTGGTAAAATGGGGGAGCCAGATGCAAAGTAGTGGCGGGTATGGCAAATCGGGAGGGGGCAATGTCTTCAAAGGTGGTGGTAAAGCGTTTGATTTTTTAAAAAAGACTTTTAAGAGTTTAATACCTTAATTTAATAATTAATTTAAATTCTATGGCTATAAATAAAAACGACGGGACGGACTATGATGACTATTGGGGTATAGCTAAAGGACCATCTGCGGACAGTAGGATAAAAGTAGAAGGACGAGTGTGCAGCACTCCTTAAGCGGTGTGAAAAATTAAGGAGTAGATTACCAGATACAGCCCCCTCCCTTAATCAAGATCCGTTACCTTTTACTCAGGAAGAAGAACAGCAAGTTAAAGATGTAGAGAGAATGTATAAAGATAGTGGTTTCAATATAAGTAGAGAAGAAGCAATAGAGAAATCTAATATTCAGAGAAGATATACAATGACACCAATAAAAAGACAAAATGATTATGAGCATGCGGCGTGCGGATTGAAGGGTGCTAACTATGAGAAGGGATTGGTCAATGCACTTCGGGGATTTAGCAGTCCAGAATTTGGGGGTCGTTTTGATAGTATGGTAAAAATGTATACTGTTGAAAAATTTTGTGTCCCTGATAAATATGGACTTACCGAGTATGTTGCTGCTTTAAAAGAATTACACGACAAGTTACTTAAGGGTATGAAGCGAGGGTCTGATTCGACTTACAGATAAGAGCTTGATGCTTAGATTAAACTTTATTAATTTGTTTAATAAAATGAATATATGAGTGCAGACAGATCTAGATCGCCAGAGCAAGTGAGGGAAGCTTGGGAAGGTGTCATAGTAAGTACGGTTAATAGTTTGAATGGAAAGTTCTTAAGTCGAGCTGAATATCATAATAACATGCAGAAACTTAATAGTAGTATCAGAGAATATAATGAAAGATTTGGCAATCAAACCCCCGTAATTATAGGACAAGAAGTTGATTTAGATATTATCTCAGATCAGGTATCTTTTACTATAAGTGGAATAGAACCAAAAGACGATAGGTTAGTAGGGCCAATTGGTTTAATTAAAGATAAACGAACCGGTCATTTAACATATTTTGATATAGAACCATAAAAGTATCAAGCTAGTTAATTTTCTTGACACACTGATTATAAAACTATAAACTATATAACGGAGTCCGCTCCGTTATTTTGTTTAAGGACGTTTTGAATACAAAATGTATACATCATTTTTTTAGAATTTAGGATTTAATATTTAGAGCTTAATTTGATTCTTATGCCTCAAGTAAAACCTGATATAGAAACATTTGCCAAAATCAAAGTTATTGGAGTTGGTGGATCTGGTGGTTCGGCTGTTAATCGCATGGTTGCCAGTCGTATTCGTGGTGTTGATTTTATTGCGATGAATACCGATGTGCAAGCTCTTCACCATAGCTCCGCTCCGCAAAAACTTCATATTGGTAAGACTGTCACTCGTGGTTTGGGTGCTGGTATGGATCCGGAAATTGGTCGCAAAGCTGCTGAAGAAAGTCAGAACGAAATTCGTGACATGGTAAAAGACGCAGACATGGTTTTTATTACTTGTGGTTTGGGTGGTGGTACTGGATCAGGCGCTGCGCCAGTTGTGGCCTCTGTTGCCAAAGAAGGTGGATCTCTGACTGTGGCAGTAGTCACAAAACCATTTGCTTTTGAAGGTCCGCAGAGAAGAGACATTGCCGAAAAAGCTTGGGAGCAATTGGCTCGCAGTGTTGATGCAATTATTACCATTCCTAATGATCGTATCTTGCAAATTATTGATAAAAAAACCACACTTCTAGAATCATTTAAAATTGTAGATGATGTCCTCAAACAAGGTGTGCAGGGTATTGCCGAGCTTATCACTATTCCTGGTCTTATCAATGTTGACTTTGCAGACGTTAAAACTATTATGCGGGATACTGGCTCTGCGCTTATGGGCATAGGCACTGGAACCGGCGAAAATAGAGCCGTAGAAGCAGCCAAGTCCGCCATCTCTAGCCCACTGCTTGAGCTTTCTATAGACGGCGCTCGAGGCATATTATTTACCATTACCGGTGGTCCCGACATGACCATGAATGAAGTTAGTGATGCTGCCAAAATTATTACCAGCTCTGCTTCTGATGATGCTAAAGTAATCTTTGGTGCCAATATAGATGAAACCATGACAGGTCAAATGCGTATTGCTGTAATTGCTACAGGGTTTGATGATCGTCGTCAGGGGTATTCGGCTATAGAAGAAGAGCAACCGGCTCAATCATTTTTTTCAGGCAGTAAATATTCACCAAGCAATTTTATGAGAAAAGTCCAAAAGGACGAAGAAGAGGAAGAAAAGAAATTTAAGCAGATTATCCATAACCCAAATACAATTCCCAATATTTCCAAACCTCAGCCAGCACCTGTTAAAGATAAAAATGCCGGTGATGAAGATCTGGAAATCCCAGCCTTTATCCGCAAGAAGATGGGAATATAACTTTTAAATTTAACGAACAACTCGGTAAAACGGGTTGTTCTTTTATTAGAGAAATGGTAAACTTAGAACGTAGCAAATAGCTAGTGGCATATAGCCATAAGCCATTCGCCTTAAGCTATAAGCCATCAGTATGCGTTGTCCTATCTGTAATAATAAAGAAACGAGCGTCGTAGATACCCGTCCAGCTGAGGATGATTTGTCTATTCGTCGCCGTCGGGAATGTGATAAATGCGAATATCGTTTTTCGACTGTTGAAGAAATGGAGCTTTTGGATATTATTGTAGTTAAAGGTGATGGGCATCGAGAAATTTATATGCGCGACAAGATAGAAAATGGGGTTCGTATGGCTCTGACCAAACGAGCTTATACTCGTGACGGTTTCCACAAGCTGATTCATTCTATTGAGCGAGATATTCAAAAAAAGAAAGCTAAAGAAATATCAAGCAAAGAAATTGGCGAAGTCGTCATTAAGCATCTGCGTGGGTTTGATAAGGTTGCCTATATTCGGTTTGCCAGCATCTATCATGATTTTAGAGATGTGCGCACTTTTGAAAAAGAATTAAAAAAATTATCATCCAAGTAATTTTTATTATGTTTAGACATAAAGAAAATCCTAACAACCAGACAAAACAAGAAAGCGTTGTTTCTCCACAAGAAGCCTCGCCGGTTGTTAGTGGTAAAGATTCATTTCAACCGCCGGAAAATGAAACCAGTCTAAAAGAATTGATTGAGAAGAATTTGAAATGGTCTCAGATTATTTATGAACAAAATCGTAAGCTTAACAGTAAACTTCTTTGGTTGGCTGCTAGCAGTTGGCTAAAAATTTTAATTTTAATTATACCTCTTGTTGCTGCCGGCATTTTCTTGCCACCACTGTTTAAAGATGTTTGGCCACAGTATAGTGAATTATTAGGTATTTCAAATAGTAGTGAGCAACAAACAAAATCGTCTAATTCCTTAGATGGGATTATAAAAATTTTAAATTTAGATCCAGCCAAACAGGAACAGCTTAAAGCATTATTAAAATAAAGATTTTCCCGGATATACAGATAACCCAGATTTACAGATGGTGATGGTAGGGTTTCTCCGTATATCTGGATTATCTGTATATCAGGATTTATCCTATGACAAAGAAAACAAAAATTTGCGCCACTCTTGGTCCGGCTTGTGAAGATTTAGATACAATTGTGTCTTTGGTAAAAGCGGGGGTAAATATTGCCAGATTAAATTTTTCCCATGGAGATTATGATACCCACGCTAGTTTGATAAAAAATATTAGAAAAGCCGAAGAAGTGACTGGTGAGCCGATTGCTATTATGCAGGACTTGCAAGGGCCAAAAATTCGAGTGGGTGCTTTGCCTGAAAAAGGAGTTGCTATCAAAGTAGGGCAAGAAATAGTTTTTGATACATCTTTGATAAAGTATCAACCAGGCCTTATCCCTCTTGATTATCCGAATTTGCACGAGTTTGTTGAGCTTGGTCATAGGATTTTAGTTGACGATGGCCATATTGAAGTAAAGGTAAAGAGTGTAGTTGGCACCAAAATAACTGGTGAAGTGATAGAAGGCGCTTTAATTTTATCGCATAAGGGCTTAAATTTTCCAGATAGCGAATTAGACGTAGGAGCTTTAGATGAAAAAGATAAAAGTGATTTAAAATTTGGTTTGGAGCAGGGGGTAGATCTGGTAGCAATGTCTTTTGTGCGCAGTGCTAAAGATATTATTGACCTTAGATTTTTGATTAAACAATTTGAAAATGAGTTAGGTATTAAAAATCAACCACCTGTTCATATTATCGCCAAGATAGAAAGACGAATAGCAGTTGATAATCTAAAAGAAATTTTGGATGTCTGCGACGGCGTGATGGTGGCGCGAGGTGATTTGGGATTGGAAGTGCCGGCTGAAGAAGTGCCGTTAGTGCAAAAAAGAATAATCGATGCTGCTAACAGTTTGGCCAAACCGGTAATTGTCGCTACCCAAATGTTAGACTCTATGAGAGAGGCTCGTCGTCCTACCAGAGCCGAAGTTAGCGATGTGGCCAATGCGGTGATAGACCATGCTGACTGTCTAATGCTTTCAAATGAAACTGCGGTAGGCCTACATCCAGTGCTAGTAGTAGAAACAATGGCTGATATTATTGTTAGTACCGAAAAATCTCATTACGATGATACTAGTTTGCCAGCTATCCATAAAAGTGGAGCCACAACCGATGTGGCTATTACCGAACTCTCTCGTATTTTGGCAGAGGAGGTAAAAGCCAAAATTATCTTGGCCGCATCTCTATCTGGAGAAACAGGCAGGCTTATCAGTCATGTCCGTCCGCAGTTATCAATTCTTGTTGGTACCAGTAGTATCAGAGTACAAAGACAACTCAATTTGTCTTGGGGAGTGGTGCCATTTATTTTGGAGCCATGCCAGTCAATAGAAGAACTAGTAGAAAGATCAATTGCCTATATCAAAAAACACAAACTAGCCAAAGTGGGGGATCAGATGGTAGTGGTAGCGGGTGAGCCGGTTGGGCAGGCGGGGAATGTAAATTTGGTTGAGGTGCGAGAGATAAAATAAATTAAAATTATATAATTATTCATTATGTCAGAAAAATCGAATTTAAGCCCAGAGCAAATCGCTCTTTCAGGTTCACGATCAAGAGTAGAAAGAACGGGTGAGATAATGGCTAAAAGGGAAAAGAGGTTCTATGGTAGGGATTATGCGCCGGTTCATTTAGTTCATGAACGCGCTAATAATGAAGCTATTATTGAAAAATTAAGCCCATACTCTGGGTTAGAAGTTGCGCATAGGGACACAGATACCGCTCGACAAGTAGTGGTAACAGGAGATTTCAAGGGCATTAAAATTAAGGTTGTCGAAACTGTATACAAGCCTGATTTTTATAGGTATAAGTATGAGGCAAAGATTGGTGCCAAGAATTGTGATCCTAAAATATCAGAAAAAATATTTAAGGCTCTATCTAAAAAAATTAATGATTTAAGAAGCGCAAAAGAGCATATTAAAGAAGCTGAGGCTTTGGATGATGAGCCTGACCCCAGCCCATCTTATGCTATTGAAGACATCCTTTCTGCGGAGTGATGAGTAACTAGACTGGTTGTTTAATCTAATGTTTGATACAGCGGGAACCGTTTTGTCAGTTCAATCACCCGTTGTTTAATCTCAGCTAACTTCGTTTCGTCCTGCCAATTCATAATTGCTTCATCAATCCAACCTGCAATCGTTTTCATTTCTTCTTCCTTCATGCCACGAGTAGTAATGGCCGGTGTGCCCAGACGAATACCAGAGGGATCCATTGGTGAGCGAGGGTCATCGGGAATCATATTTTTGTTTACCGTAATCCCAGCTTTGTCTAAGGCAATCTGCGCTTCTTTGCCTGATACGCCTTTGCCAGTAACATCTATTAGTAATAGGTGATTATCTGTACCGCCAAAACAAAGTTTATAACCCATATGGTTAAATTCGGCTTCTAATACTTTGGCATTTGTTTTTATTTGTTTGGCGTATTCTTTGAATTCTGGCTCGAGCGCTTCTTTGAAAGCAATGGCCTTGGCGGCGATATTATTTTCATGAGGCCCGCCTTGAAAACCTGGGAAAACAGACTTGTCTATATCTTTAGCAAATTTTTCTTTACACATAATCATGCCACCTCTTGGTCCGCGTAAGGTTTTGTGGGTAGTGGTAGTCACAATATCAAAAATTGGCACGGGGTTATTCATCTGTCCGCCAGCAATGAGCCCGGCGATGTGAGCTATGTCAGCCATTGTGATGGCGCCTACTTCATCGGCGATATCTTTTATTTTTTGGTATTCAATTTCTCGGGAATAGGCAGAGTAGCCAACCAAAATTATTTTTGGTTTGTGTTCGTGCGCCATCTGGCGGAGATTATCCAAATCAATCAAACCTTCGGCGTTAGTCTTATAGCGGACAAAGTTATAAATTTTGGCCATATAGGTGACCGGATGGCCGTGGGTAAGATGTCCGCCATGAGATAGGTCCATGCCAAGCACAGTATCGCCAGGTTTGAGCAAAGCAAAATACACAGCCACGTTAGCAGGCGCGCCTGATAGTGGCTGGACATTGATGTGTTCCGCGCCAAAGATTTGTTTGGCTCGATTTATAGCAAGCTGTTCAACTTCGTCTATAAATTCACAACCACCATAGTAGCGTTTGCCAACATAACCTTCTGAGTATTTGTTTGTGAGAATAGATCCCAAAGCTTCAAGCACTGCCGGTGAAACAAAATTTTCTGATGGAATCATTTCTAGCCCTTCTTCTTGGCGTTTTTGTTCTCGATTGATACTTTGATAAATATCTTGGTCAAAGTCTTTTAATTGTTGAGTATGCATATGTTTTTTGTCATTGTGAGGAGAGAAGCGACGAAGCAATCCCTTAGAATTACTATTAAACCACAGGATCGCCAGGCTCCTTACAGTCGCTCGCGATGACAATTATTAATTATTTAAAATTTTCTGTAACACATCATTTACGTATTCAAATGTACCGTCATTTGTAATTGTTATATCATAGTATTTTTGAAAATCATCAAGGCGCTTCTGAGCGTCTTTATTTAAGAATCCGATTTTTATTAAATTATCATACGGAAATCCGACAGCCATGCCAACATCTCCCAATGTATCGCCCAAAAGTATTACATTTGGTCTGTGTTTTATTTCTTCGTAAATTGGAAAATTATTAATTATAGTTTCTTCTTTACTCATGGCGTGAAGGTGTGGTTCGTGTGTCCCCACAGCCCTTCCTTTCTCATCCCAGATAAATGTATTACTAATTATAGTAATATTATCAAAGTAGTGACCTTCTTTTTTTAAACAGCTCTCAATGGCATCTCCTCCTAAAGCACTTGAAGACATTATAATGATAGGTACGTTGTTGCCTTTTAGGGCTTCTAAAAATTGTAAAACTCCATCTCTGAATTTAATTTTTCCAGAATCAATAGCTTTTTTTACCACTTCTTTTGTTAGCCCACTATCAATTAATAGTTTAAAATGAGTGCCCCACCATTGGGCCATTGCCTTCTTGCGATCTTCTTTAGGAATACTAAGGTCGTGTTCCATTGGAGCGTAGCGGTTATAAAGATCATGGGCTTTGGCTGCATAATCGGGAGTTAAATAATCACCGTCACGTAGTATTGAAACCATTGAAGGTACAGGTTTGTCATCAACATGCGCCAAAGTCAGAGTGTTATCAAAATCAGCCAAGACATGGAGTTTGTCAGCGCCATCCTTTTTCATTCTTTCTATCACTGCTTTAATTTCTTGTTCATTAGTAAAGTGAATTTCTGGGTTGTGTGTATTTTCTATTTCCATATTACATTATTTTACTACCTTTTAAACCGTTTTACCATATAGGTATTTTCTAGCCTATAGCCAATATGGCGATAATAATCACGCACGCCCACACCGGAAATAACGGCAACCTTGGATATGCCTTTTTCTTTGGTTATTTTTTCAGCCATAACAATTAGTTTTTTACCCAGGCCTTTGTGTTGGCTAGACTCTTTTTCTTGCATGCCGATTTTGACAAGCTGTCCATAAGTATGAAGTTCGCGAATGTAAGCTGGGAAAGGGGAGAGTTTTCTATCTTTTTTGTAAGTTGCTTGATCAACAATGCGTAATCTACAAAAAGCAAAAACTACTTGCCTATCCTTATTTTCAAAACTCAAAAAATATTCAGTTCCACCTTGAGTTTCATATTCATCTATAAACAAATGTGGGGTTAAATCTTTTATCTCAGTAATATCCACGTGAGATATTTCACGGCAACGCAAGCAGACACATTTCTTGCCTTCTTTTTTCATTTGCTCTTGGATAACTTGGCGCAGGTTGGTAATTTTGTTTCCATCTTCAATATATTGGCCAGGAATATCTCGAATGAGGCGAGAGATGCGACAATATCTTGGTACGTGCGGTTTGAATTCTTTAAGTATACGTAAAAGGTCGTCTGTTGGGTAAGCTTTGTATTTTCCTTCTTTGAACCAATCGTAAAGTTCGGAGTTTTTGATGACCGAACAAGGATAGACCTTGATCATATCTGGTCGCAGTCCTGGATCTTCAAAAACATTTATCATCATGGCTAAGTCAGTTTCAGGGGTAGCGCCAGGTAGTTGGGGCATGAGGTGGAAGTCAGTTTTGTAGCCATAATTTTTTAAGAATTGGGTAGCTAGTTTTGATCTGGCGTTATCGTGTCCGCGTTTAATAAGTTTTAGGATTTCGTCGTTAGTGTGTTGGATACCAAGCTCAATACGAGTACAGCCCATCTCACGCATCTGCCAGACAGTACGAAGATTGACACAATCAGGTCTAGTTTCCAAAGTTAAGCCAATAATTCTATGCTTGGCTTTTTCGTTTAATTTTTGTTGTTTGGCAAGTTCGGCTCTTAGTTTTTTTAGAGATGAGTTTTCGTTTAGTTTTGTAGCTCTAGTTTTATTTTTCACACTAGTGCGGTTGGCCGCTTCAAAGGATTTAAGGATAAACCAATATTGATAAGGCAGGGGGTAAGAGTTCCAGGTTCCACCTTTAATAATTAGCTCTATTTTATCGGTTGGGTGACCGTTGTTTTCTAAAGCCTCAATTCTTTTGGACATTTGGTCGTATGGGCTAAATTCCAAAGTTAGCGCTCGGGCAGCGGCTGGTTCGTCTGAGAGGTAACTCTTCGGCATACGAGCATCTAGAGGGCAATAGACGCATTTGCCTGGGCATGGGTAGGGTTTGACTAGCGATGTCACAATAGTCACACCAGATAGGGTGCGGACAGCTCGTCGGCGCAGGATTCTTTCTAGTTGAATACTTTTTTTGACCTTGCCCGTCCGGACCAATTTATGGTATGATTTTAGCAATACTTGCTTGTTCGGAATAGAGATTTTTGGGTCATTTTCTTGGCGCAACATCTTGCGCAAGGATTCGCTAAAATCAATCTCGCTTTTGGGAGGGTTTTCAGAGAGGTATTTAATTATTGTTTCGTTGATACTCATATATTATGTCTCAGGATGACGTACGGATTATACATAAAACCCGGGAAGATTACAACCGTATTGCCAAGTTTTTTTCAGATACCCGTCAGTATATTTGGACTGAATTAAAAGAGCTCGGAGGGTACGTAAAAAATGGAGATAACGTCCTTGATTGGGGATGTGGAAGTGGAAGAATTATTTTGATGTTAAAAGATAAAAATATAAATTATTTTGGTATTGACCAAAGTGACGAACTATTGAAAATAGCAGAAAAAACATTTAGTAAAGAAATAAAGGATGGCTGGGTTCATTTTTCTTCAAATGCGACAAAAGAAAAAGAATTTTCCGATGATTTTTTTGATGTGGTGTTTATGGTAGCGTCTTTTCATCATTTGCCTAATAGAAAAACCAGACTTGGTCTTTTTAAGAAAGTATTTAGAGAAATTAAAACAGGCGGTAGTTTGATCATAACTGTTTGGAACCTAGAGAGTGACTGGGCAAAAGAAAAAATAAACAAAGGTTGGAAAGTTGTAGGTGAAAATGATTTTTTAATACCATGGAAAAACCCTCAAGGGGAAGTATTAGTTGAAAGGTATTATCATCATTTTTCAAAACAAGAGTTACAAGGTCTGCTGAAAGAAGCTGGTTTTAAGATTGAAAGGCTTGAGTTTGGGGAAAGATCTGGCAGGCCGGACAAAAAAGGTGGAAGAAATTTGATAGCTATAGCTACTAAGTAATTTTATGCGTGTTCTGCAAATCAACAAATTTTTTTATCGTCGGGGTGGAGCTGAAGTGGTTTTTTTTGATACCATTAATGGTTTGCGAGATCGTGGGTATGAAGTAAGCGAATTTTCCATGACTCACCCTAAGAATTTAGCATCGGATTACTCTGCCTATTTTGCAACTGAGATCCCTGAACTTTTAGGTAATCAAGATTTAAAAACCAAATGGAAAATTTTTAGTCGTTTATTTTGTTCTAGAGAAATAGAAAAAAAGCTCGGGGCGTTGGTGATGGCTACCGAACCGGAAGTGGCGCATCTGCATAATATATATCACCATTTATCTGCCAGCACTTTTACCAAATTATATAAATTAAAAGTGCCGACGGTTTTGACTGTCCATGATGTCTTTCCCCTTTGTCCTAACCATAGTTTGCTTTACGACGAACGTTTGGCTGAGGATTTATTTAAAAATAAATTATATAATTGTACTCGTTATAAATGTATAAATAATAAATTTTTACCAAGTCTGGCGGGAACGCTTGAAGCCTATTATTATAAGTATAAAAAAATTTGGGACAGAATTGATCTCTATATTTGCCCAAGTCAATTTATGGCCGATAAGTTGGTGGAGTATGGTTTTCCAGCTGATAAAATGAGAGTTCTAAGAAATCCTTTTGATACCCAGACAGCTGTCCCGCCCCTTGGTAATAAAGTTGTTTATCTCGGTCGCGTGCATTATGAAAAGGGGATTAAGCTTTTTATGGAAGCGGCCAAAGAATTACGAGACTATAAATTAATGGTTGTGGGGAGTGGTCCGGAAGATAATTGGGTGCAAGAATTTACGAGAAAAAATATTCTTTCTAATATTGAAAGAATAGCTTGGGTAGGTGGGGAAGATTGGCAGAGGGTGATGAGGGAAGCAAAAGTCATTGTGGTACCATCTGTATGTTATGAAAATTGCCCCTTGGCAATTTTAGAAGCCCTAAGTTATGGTCGGATAGTGGTGACGGTTGATAGGGGCGGAAATCCAGAGCTTATTAAAAACGGCATTAGTGGGTTCTTGGCCAAGCCTGAAGATGCAAAAGATTTAGCTAGGGCTATTAGGCAAGCAATGCAAACCACTGAAGTTGAATCTGCGTCTATCATTGAGCACGGAATAGAAACCCTAAAAAATAATCATAGGTCAGAGGATTATTTCAGTGGGCTTGAAACTATATATCAAGAAGCAGTTAATTTAAAAAAATAAATAAAAAATCTCTCATTTATGAGAGATTTTTTAGACTTCTGCAGTCCGTAGTTTTTTGAAGGCTGGCTTTTTTAGAGAAGAATAGAGTTTATTTGTTTGCTTAGCGATATCTTCCCAGTTGTAATTTTTTTCTACCAGTACTTTATTTTGTTCGCCGTTGTTTTTTAGTAATTCTGGTTTTTGGATTAATTCGGAAATTTTTTCAGCCAGAGAGTATATGTTTGTATTGGTAAACCAAAATTTACTATCAGCCACAATTTCTTTATGCTCCGAAATATCAGATACGAGCGCTGGTCTGGCATAAGACATGGCTTGTAAAACTGTAATTGGCAGGCCTTCATTTTCGGAAGGATTTACAAATAAAGCGGTATTAGCATAGAGTTCAGCGACGGCTTGGCCTTTCTGCCAACCGGTAAACACAATACTGTTATCGCCACGAGCGATTTGGCGGAGTTGGTTTACATAGTCATCGGTAAAAACAGAATCACCGGTAATAACCATTTTATAATCTTTGAGAAGTTCAGGATTTTGTTGACGAGCGATTTGCCAAGCCTCCAGTAAATAGTGGGCGCCTTTATGTTTTACTAGTCTTGATACCATCAAAATATATTTTTCTGGTTTTAAACTCCATTGATCAATAAGGGAGTAATTTTGGTGGGCTGTAGTTCTGACGCCATTTGGGATGTAAGTTGTTTGTTTTTGATATTCATTGAGACAGTAATTTTGAATAGTTCTAGAAACTGAGATAGTTTGATGCGCAAAAACACAACCAGCTTTTTCACCAATACGAAGCATGAGGCGGGCAAACATTCCCCACTTTTGGTGGTATCTGTCCAAACAGTGCATAGTTACCACTACTTTGGTTTTTGGAGACAGAATTCTTGGTATCCAAGAAAGTAGGGCTGGGCCTACGCCGTGGTAGTGGATAATATCAGGTTTTTGGAAAACAGCATGAATAGAAGAAATAAAAGTATGGATAATTGCATCTAGATTTTTGGTGTGTAGAGTTGGAATATGTTGGATTTTTATGCCATGGTAATTTTTGATGTTTTTATCGGTAAACCACTTGCGCGCATATACCAAAACATCATGACCTTGTTTAGTCAGTTCTAAAGATAGCTCTTCTACGTGGCGTTCAATACCGCCATAGGCTGCCGGAATCCCTTTTTGTCCAATCATGATTATCTTCATATATATTGCTGGTTTTACGAGGTTCTCACCATTTATCTATATGCATGGAGAGAACGTGCCACATTATCATATTTTTGGGGTTTTGTCAACCCCCTTGCCCGCCAATATTTATTAATTGTTTTTTAGCTTTTTTAATGGTAAAATATTGGCATATTTAATCATATCTCTATGTGGCTCCCGATAGCTCTCTTAGGAAATGGCCTTTTAGCCTTAGTTGGACTACTTGATAAATTCATCCTTTCCAAATCAGTCCCTAAACCCGTGGTATTTGTTTTTTATTCCACTATTTTTGTTTTGCCTCTTTTTTTACTTTTACCGCTCGGTCTGACAACTGTCCCTAAAACAAATTTTGATTATTTGGTTTTTGCTATTTCTGGAGGTTGTTTTGCTCTAGGTCTATGGGCAATGTATAAAGCTTTAGAAAAAATCGAAGTCAGTCGTGTGGGGCCCTTTATTGGCGCCGTTATTCCTTTTTTTATTTTATTTCTCAGTCGTATTTTTTTGGGAGAGATGTTAAGTTATTATGCTTTGCTTGGGGCACTATTTTTGATGGTTGGTTGTTTGGTAATTTCACTTAATAAAAAAGATCAGTCAGGTGTTGAGCGAGGCGGGTTATGGTGGGCACTAGGAGCGGGACTTTTATTCGCTATTTCTCACGTTTCGGCAAAATACGTTTATGGTGTGTATGGTTTTTTTGATGGCTTTGTTTTTACAAAACTACCAGTGGGTATTTTTGGAGCTGCTTTGTTACTTGATCCTGATGTTCGAGCAATTTTTAACAAAAAACAAAAACCAGTTCCAGGTCAAGCGCCCAAAAAAAGTCAGATATTGTTAGTGGCTGGGGACATGCTATTGGGTGTGGTCGCCACCATATTATTGCAATACGCTATGTCGCTCGGTAGTGTGACGCTAGTTAATGCGATGGCTGGTGTGCAGTATGCGCTCTTAATAGTTTTTACCGCCCTTATTTCCAAATTTTTTCCAAACAATGTTTTAAAAGAAAAATTTACCCTGCCTTCTATTATCCGTAAGAGTGTAGCAGTATCAGTCATTGCTTTTGGTTTAGTTTTATTAATAATCAAATAACATGCGTGTACTTAAAATTTTATTAATAATTCTGCTTGTTATTGGTTTTGGTATTTTGTTTTTGAGTTTAAGGTTGAGAAATTTTAAACGTCAACAAAAAAATATGATTTATGGAGTTAGTTTCAACAGTGAGTATGCTGGGTATCTTGGGTTAGACGCAAAAAAAGTTTTTACTAAGATTTTAGATGAATGGAACTTTCGTCATATTCGTCTGTCGGCTCAGTGGGATTTGATAGAAAAAACCAAAGGTCAATACGATTGGCAAGATCTGGATTGGCAAATAAATACTGCGAAGAATAGGAATGCCAAGGTAATGTTGGCAGTTGGTCAAAAGACGCCACGTTGGCCTGAATGCCATAATCCAAAATGGTTTGATGCGGTGGATCAAAATATTAGCAGGGGCAATGTTGATATAGAAAATTTTATCAAAGTGGTGGTGGAGCGCTATAAAAATAATCCGGCGCTTGAGATTTGGCAGGTTGAGAACGAGCCTTTCTTGCAGTTTGGCACCTGCACCAAAGTTTCTTTAGCAGACTTGCGTAGTGAAATTAATCTAGTAAAAAAAATAGACCCAACTCACCCAGTAATTACCAGTGATAGTGGGGAACTGAGTTTGTGGCGTCAGGCAGCCAATGTTACGGATTTATTTGGCACCACTTTGTATCGGGTTGTGTGGAATAAATATATCGGCTACTGGAGCTATGATTGGTTAATGCCGGCATTTGTCTACCGCGCCAAATTATGGTTCAATAACCGTGATATTAATACAGCCTATATTACTGAACTTCAGGCCGAGCCGTGGATTCCAAATAAAAGTTTAATGGAAAATTCTTTGACAGAGCAATACAAATCCATGGGTTTGGAAAGATTAAAGAAAAATATTGAGTTTGCCGATAAGACAGGTATGCCAAGGGCTTATTTATGGGGCGCCGAGTGGTGGTATTGGTTGGAAGCCAAAGGAGAGAAAGGAATCCCTGATTTTATTAAAGATTTAAAAAAAGAATAATTCACCCTGTTAAATAATTTTAAATTCTTTATAGGAATGTATTATACTTACATATTATATAGTTTAAAGGATAAAAAATTGTATACTGGGTATACAAAGAATTTAAAATTAAGATTTAAGCAACACTAGGAAGGTTTAGTAGAATCAACTAAGGACAGAAGGCCTTTGAGGTTAATATATTATGAAGCTTGTTTAAATCAGCAGGATGCAACACATAGGGAAAAGTACCTGAAAACTTATCATGGTAAAATGTTTTTAAAAAAAAGTCTTAAATCTTATTTAACAGGGTAAATATGTTAGACAAAAAATATTTTGAGCAAGTTCGCCAAGAATTATTAGGTTATGCAGTCAAACGCCGAGGAGTAATAAAAGACGCAGGCGATGCTCAGCATATGTCCAAGAAAGCTATTTTTGCAATGCAAAGAGATGGTGCGAAAGAAGCTAGCGAACTATTGGTGCAAGCGGAAAAAATTCTTATAGAATTAAATGATAAAAATAAAAAAGAACCGGGAATTTTTGAAGAAGGATCGTACAAAGCAGCTTTGGAAGAATATATTGAAGCTTTTCTTTTTCATCAATATTTGGAAAAGAAAACAATTGGTAAATTGTCCAAGATAAAAGTTGATCCTGATATTTTTATCAGTGGTTTGTGCGATGTGCCAGGCGAGCTGTTACGTTATGCGATCAAATCCGCAACTGAAAAAAACTTTGTGGAAGTAAAAAGATGCCGAGAAGCTGCTGATGAGATTATTGGTGAGTTGGTAGATATGAATTTGACTGGCTACAATCGTCAGAAGTTTGATCAAGCCAAACAGGCTCTGCATAAGTTGGAGCAGGTTTTGTATGAAGTAAGTATCAGAAGTTAAATTATGCCTAAAATTAAAAAAATAATTCATTTTCTTCTAGCTGTTATAGCCTACTGGTGGTATGGCCGCCCTGCCCGAAAATTAATTGTGGTAGGTGTTACTGGTACCAAAGGTAAAACTACTGCCTCTCGGTTGGTAGCTTCAGTTTTAGAATCCGGAGGAAATAAAGTAGGACTACTTAGCACTGTGGAGTTTCAGATTGCAGATAAGCGCTGGCTCAATGATAAAAAAATGACTATGCTTGGGCGTGGTCAAATTCAAATCATGCTTCGAGATATGGTCCGAGCCGGATGTAAGTATGTGGTTGTAGAAACTTCCTCAGAAGGAATTTTGCAATATCGTCACGTGGGTTTGTTATATGATATTGTTGTATTTACCAATCTAGGCACAGAGCACCACGAACGTCATGGTGGTTTTGAAAATTTGAGAAGAGATAAGGGTAAAATCTTTGCACAATTAATGGATACAAAAAATAAAATTTTTAATGGTGTTAAAGCTCCAAAAATTATTATTGCCAATACAGATGATAAAAATGCCGATTATTATTTGCAGTTTAAAGCGGATGAGAAATTAGTGTACGGTTTAGTTCGCAGTTCCCAGTTCGCAGTTCCCTCTATAATCGGTAGTAATGTCTCCTCAGATAATGGGGGAGTTAATTTTGAAGCTAATGATTATAAATTTAGATTAAATATTATTGGTGAGTTTAATGTCTATAATGCTTTGGCCGCTATTGCGGTCGGCCAGTCTCAAAATATTTCAATTGAAAATATTGCCAACGGGCTTGCTAGTGTAAAATTGGTAGAAGGTAGAATGGAGTCAGTTGAGGCAGGTCAGGATTTCAAAGTAATTGTAGATTATGCTCATGAACCAATGAGTTTTACCGAACTTTTTCATAGTCTTCGCAAGATGGTGGGAGCGGACCATAAAATTATAGCGGTAGTTGGGTCCGATGGTGGTGGTCGAGATAAAGGTAAACGTGAGAAGATGGGTGAGATTACGGGTCGGTTGGCCGATATTGCAGTTATTTCAGATGTAAATTGTTATGATGAAGATCCTGCAGAAATTGCCGAAATGCTCGCCAAAGGCGCGCGCTTTGCGGGGAGAAAAGATAATACAGATTTGTTTGTGGTTGTTGATAGGCGAGAGGGAATTAAAAAGGCAATTTCTTTGGCTAGAACAGGCGATGTGGTAGTAATAACTGCCAAAGGCACAGAACCGTTTATTGGTGTCGCTAATGGTCAAAAAATTCCTTGGGATGATAGGCGAGTAGCCAAAGAAATATTAGAAGAAACAATATGAACTTAGCTAAAAAAATAAATCTCAAAGATGACGAAAAAATAGTTAGTATTTTGCGTCCATATACTCTGACTTATGCTTGGAAGTATTTCTTTGGTCTGGCTTTTTTGTTAGTGTTTTCGTTTTTTATGTTTCGGTTATTTTTCTATGGTTGGTGGGGTGATATTGTTTATGGAATCGGAATGTTTGTTGGTTTTTATTTAATTCTCCAAGCCTTGATTATAAATCGCGCAAATATTTTGGTGGTGAGTAACGCTAGGGTAGTAGATATTCACCGGGTTGGTTGGTTTGATGAAATTATTTCTTCTGCTGGATATACGGAAATTAAAGATGTGGCTGTTAGAAAAAAAGGGATTATGCAAAGCTTGTTCAATTATGGTGGTTTGGCCATTCAAACTAAGGCTCAAAATTTTATTTTAGAAGTGTTGGGTATTCATAATCCAACTCATATTCAAGGTTTAATTTTAGATCTTAGTCAGCAGTATAAACAAGATATCAAAGTGGCTAACAGCCAAGCTATTTATAATAATTTTATAAAAATTTTACCAAACTTGCCGGACGGTGATTTGCAAAGAGTTCAAAAACTCATAGCCGAACAGCTCGGCCCTGATTTGGGCAGTACGGATAGTAGATGATATAATAGGAAAAAATTATGCCTGCAAAAGGTAATGGTTGGAAAAACTTTTTTAGTTCGCAGATATTTGTAGTTATAGTTGCCATTGTTGCTGTAATGGTTATTTTTGAATACGCCCGTGCTTATTACCAAGACTATCAAGTGCGTCAGGAAATAGCTTATTTAGAAGATCAAGCCAAAAAAATGGAGTCAAAGAAGGTTGAACTTTTGGAAGTTTTGAAATATGTTAAATCTGACAATTTTGTGGAAGAAAAAGCCAGAACAGAGTTGAATTTAATCAAACCTGGAGAGCAGGTGATGGTTGTTCCTCAAGTTAATAAAGCGACCGATAGACAAGAAAATGAGGCTGTGGTAAGATTAAAAAATATTCCAAATTATCAAAAATGGCTTAATTATTTTTCACTTAATTCTAAGTAATATCTATATATGAGTGAGGTAAATCAACCAGTAGAACAGCAGCCTGTCCAAGAAAATAAAGCCGTCGTTAGCACCAGCAAGGGTAATCCAAAGATTTTTATGGCGTTAGGTTTTGTAGTTTTGGTTATTTTGGCAGTGGTGGGAACTGGCATTTATCGGGCTTATGCCAAGCTGGCTTCAGATAAATTTACAATGAAAGTAGCAGAGGTTTTAAATTTGCCAGTTGTTAAAGTTGGTGGTGAATCAGTGCCATATCTCGATTTTATTGAAGACCTAAAAGCTATTCGTACTGTGCGTGATTTTGATAAAGCTCAAGAAGCGACTACCGGACAGGCTGGCCCAAATGCTGGTTTGACTGATGAGCAAATGCCTATAGAAGTCGTAAGGCGTTTAGTAAGTAATTTGTTGGCAGATCAGGCTGCAAGAAAATATAACATTACAGTTGCGGACGAGGATATTAAAGAAGTAAAGGATAAATTACTAGTTACTTTCAAAGATGATGCTGGTCTTGATGCTGAACTTATGAAACATTATGGTTGGAATTATGCTAACTTTGAAAATAAGGTTATTGGTCCTTTTCTTTTACAAAGAAAGTTGCTTGATAAATTACAAGAACCTGTAAAAGCTTCCGCAGAAAAAGCTCTGGAAGATGTCAAAAGTGGCGCTGATTTTGCCAATTTAGCCAAACAAAATAATCCTGATAGTACAGCTGAAACCGGTGGAGATTTAGGTTGGTTTGGTAAAGGAGAAATGTTGCCTGAATTTGAAAAAGCCGCTTTCTCTCTCAAGAAAGGTGAAGTTTATCCAACGCTAGTAGAAACTAGATTTGGTTATCATATCATTAGACTTGATGATCGTAGAGTTGAAAAAGTAAAAAATTCTCAAGGAAAAATGGTAAATGAAAGTCAGGTTCGGGCAAGTCACATCCTTTTTGCTTTTGAGAAATTAGAGAATTTTTTTGCTAAAGCGGTTAAGGGTAATAAACCAAAAGTCTACTTGAGAATTCAGGACCCTTTTGAAGTAAAGGCAGAAATCACGACGGAAACGGTAGAAAAATAAAATCGGAGACTCTGGTAAATTTTTAAACAAGGCTCTCCAAACAAACGGAGAGCCTTTGTAAAATGCGGGCGTAGTATAATGGTAATATACGACCTTCCCAAGGTTGAGCCGTGGGTTCGATTCCCATCGCCCGCTCTAGGTTCTTAAATCATTTTAGTTAAATTTTAAGATATGTCTACAGAAGGAGAAAATCCTATTTTAGAACCACCAAAAAAGGAGGCTGTTTTAACAGTAGAAGAAATGAAAAAACGGGGAGATTTATTAAAACAAAAAATAAATTTACAAAGATTAGTTATGGCTAAAATGCACTATACTTTACCCGAATACGAACCAAATCCAAGAAATAAAAAAAGAGCAGAATCAAGAGGGCTAGCAATCTCTGAAAAATGGTCACAAGAAACTATTGGAAAAAAAGGTTTAACTCGCGCAGATATTTTTGCTCATATATTTCAAAGAATGATTAGTAATGATAGTGAGCGCGAGTTAATAAAAACAAATCCAAATCAAGCAGTGCAACAAATTGCCGAAGAGATAAATAAAGAAATAAGCTAAAAAATATTTATTTTGTATATTTATTCATGCCCCCTTAGTTCAGTGGCAGAACGGCGGTATCGTAAACCGTAGACGTCAGTCCGATTCTGACAGGGGGCTCAAGTTATTTTTTAAATTTAAAAATATGAGGAATGGAGAAAGTAGAGATGTTAGCGAACAAATTGCTATTCTGGAGGGTCTGCTTATGAAATTTTTGAAAAATCTCGCGCAAGTCTATAAAGCAGGAGGGATGAAACGGTATACGGATGATTTTAAAAGATTATTTTTAGAAGCTGTAAGAAAACTACCATCAGATCGAGGAAGTGCGATGAGGAGTTTATATTTAAGAGCAAAAGATGCAGCGGATGCCTTTTATAAGGAGGTAAACGATGAGGCGCTTATTGAAGATGAGTACACTGAAGTTTTAGATGAGGAAACAGTTTCGTCTATTATGGTAGAAAGGCAAATCGAGGCCTCTAAACGAAAATTTGACGATGGTTTGTACCCGGAGACATTTACCTGGCTTTCAGACGAGCAGATGGATGAGTGGAGGATGCTATTAGAAGAACAAGGAATTTTAATTATAAATTAATATGTTATTGGAGCAAACCCCAGCCCCAGATTTTACTCTCCCAGATCAAAATGCGGTTGATCATAAATTGTCCGGTTATCTTGGTCAATGGGTCCTGTTATATTTTTATCCAAAGGATGATACGCCAGGTTGTACAATCGAAGCTTGTTCTATTCAAGACAACTTGCCAAAATTTCAAGATTTAAAAATAAAGGTACTAGGTATCAGTGCTGATTCTACTAGTAGTCATCAGAAATTCGTTCAGAAGTATGGATTAAATTTCACATTATTATCTGATGATAAAAAAGAAGTTATAAATAAATATGAGGCCGGTGGAATTTTTACCAAGCGCATTTCTTACCTTATAGATCCGCAAGGACAAATTTTTAAAGCCTACGAAAGCGTAAACCCGGAGACACATGTTGCTGAAGTTTTTGAGGATTTAAAACAGGTTTAATTATCCCCAATAAAAATTCACAAGTTAAAAATTATTTGTTATACTTACTACTAATATCAAGAGTGCAGCTCGCCCCGCTTAGCGGGGCTAGGGACCTAGCCCAAAAACTGCCGACAACCTGCCATAAAAAAGGTAAGGTGCCACCTCTAGCCTTCGGCCTGTTTTTTAATATCAGGTCAAGGAAAGATAAAGGCCTGCCCGCAATGCATGAGCAAAGCGAAGGCAGGCGGGTCGAATTTCTTTCCTGAAAGGGAAATTTTTTTTGTTAACGACGATCCCGCTTAGCGGGACGTCTGGTTAACAATCCGCCGAGCTTACCGTTTTTTATCCGAATGGGTGCGCGGTGGGAGGAGAGGCGGATAGCTTAATTTATTTTAATTTATATTACAAATTTATATGTTAAAAACAGCTGAATCAGTCACGCTTGCGCACCCAGACAAAGTCTGTGATCAAATATCAGACGCCATTCTTGATGCTTGTCTCGCTCAAGATCCATATTCACGCGTGGCCATTGAAACTCTAGGTGGACACGGTGTTATTACTGTCTGCGGAGAACTCACTACCAAAGCCTATGTAAATATTCGTGAAATTGCCAAAAATGTTTACAAAGATTGTGGATATAACGAAGACATTGGTGTGGTGGTAAATGTTGTAGAACAAAGTCCAGAAATTGGCCATGGTGTTGACCAGGACGGTGCCGGAGACCAGGGGATAATGGTTGGTTATGCCACAAGCGAAACTCCAGAAATGTTACCGCTCGAAGTTGTGCTTTCACGCAAACTTTGTAAGGCTATGGGACGCCATGATGGTAAAGCGCAAGTGACCGTAAATAATGGAAAAATTGAAAAGATTTTGACTTCGCTTTGCACAAGCGGAGATATGCGAGACGTAAAACTTGAAAAAACAGTTTTAAGCTTCAAAAAATATTTGCCAAAACATGTTAAAAACATAAAAGATATTTGGCTAAGAAACCCAAATGGCAAATGGACTATCGGAGGATTTCATGCCGACACAGGTCTTACTGGTCGTAAACTCGCCGTGGATAACTACGGCCCAAACATTCCCGTTGGTGGAGGAGCATTTTCAGGAAAAGATTCAACCAAAGTTGATAGAAGCGCCGCTTATATGGCGCGTCGAATCGCGGTAGATTATCTTAAAAAACATCATGCCAAAGAAGTATTCGTTCATATTGCCTACGCTATTGGTGTTTCCAAGCCTCTGATGGCCGTGGTTGATATTGATGGCAAGCAAGAAGAAGTAAAAGGATATGATTTGCGCCCATCTGCTATAATTAAATTTCTCAACCTTCGTCAGCCACAATTTCGCAAGACAGCAGAGTATGGACATTTCGGAAATGGATTTAAATGGGACGCTTAGCGTCCTGATCATAACGCTAAGCGTTATGGGGTATATAGACTAAAATAAATAATAAGTGAAACCCTATGCCGTTCTGGTATAGGGTTTTTGCTTGCCAATATTGCAGAAAGATTATAGAATATAAGTATATGTTAAATTTAATTTTTAATACATTTCAATATGCAAAATGATGACGACCAAAAACCAGAAGATAAGCAAAATGATGATATAGAAGCTGCGGTAGAAGAACTGATGCAGGATTTTGATTTAGATCCTGAACAGGCACAAAAATTAAAACAGTTAGAGGACGAAGGATATGACGAAGAGGATGCCTTAGGAAAAGCAATGGATGCGTAATAATTCACCCTGTTAAATAACTTTAAATTCTCTGAGTATGTACTATACCTATATTTTGTATAGTCTCAAGGATAAAAAGTTTTACACTGGATATACAAAGAATTTAAAGTTAAGATTTGAGCAACACCAGAAAGGTCTAGTTGAATCAACTAAGAATAGAAGACCTTTAAAGTTAATATACTATGAAGCTTGTTTAAACCAGCAAGACGCAACTCATAGAGAAAAATATTTAAAAACATATTATGGTAAAATGTTCTTAAGAAATCGACTCAAATCTTATTTAACAGGGTAAATATGCCAGACAAATTCACAGCCACTTGGGTATCGCACACTTCCATCAGCGATTTTTTGCGTTGTCCGCGCGCCTACTATCTCAAAAATGTTTATCGCGATCCCAAGACAAATCATAAAATAAAACTCATGGCTCCGTCGCTGGCTTTGGGGCAGGCGGTGCACGAAGTCTTGGAGTCATTATCGGTAATGCCAAAACATTCTCGTTTTTCTGATTCGCTCATGGATAAATTTGAAAAATCATGGAGTAATGTTACGGGTAAAAAAGGTGGGTTTACTTCTCCAGAATCAGAATATAAATACAAAACCCGCGGTCAAGAAATGATTCGTCGAGTAATGAATAATCCGGGACCGATTTCTGGGTTGGCAATCAAAATCCAGATGGACTTGCCGTATTTTTGGTTGTCAGAAGAAGATAATATTATTTTGTGTGGCAAGGTAGACTGGCTTGAATATTTACCAGATACTGACAGCGTTCATATTATAGATTTCAAAACTGGCAAGGCCGAAGAAGATCCAGAGTCTTTGCAATTACCTATCTACCGGTTGTTAGTAGAACGTTGTCAAAAGCGTCAGGCTAGTCGCGCTAGTTATTGGTATTTGGATAGTAGCGATAATTTAACGCCAAAAGAATTACCGGATATAGAAACAGCTCAAAAAAAGATTTTGGATATAGCCAGGAAAGTAAAATTAGCGCGTCAACTTCAAAGATTCAAATGTCCGCAAGGAGAAGGTTGTAATACTTGTTCGCCGATGGAAGCGATTATAGACAAGAAAGCAGAGTTTGTCGGCAATGATGAGTATAATGCTGATGTTTATATTTTACAAAAACAAGAACAGGAAAATCGGGATGGGCTTATATTATAGTACACTTACTGTCATTCTGAGCAAAGCGAAGAATCTCTGTCCAACCAAACAGCTGTCATTCCCGCAACAGCGGGAATCCAGACAATTTAATTGTACGCTGGATCCCCGATCAAGTCGGGGATGACAACAAACAAACCTGACAGAGATCCTTCACTACGTTCAGGATGACAAACGAAAATTATAATTTAGTTTTTAGTATTTGGTACTTTCAACTGAAAGGAGGTGACAAAATATTATGCAAAATTCAAAATTACATATGGTAGCTTTATTGCTACTTGTTATTGGTGGTTTAAATTGGCTACTCGTTGGTTTATTTCAATGGGACATCGGTGCTATCTTTGGAGGTCAAGGCGCAATGCTCTCTAGAGTTGTCTACGTGCTCGTAGGTCTTTCTGCTTTAGTTATTTTAGCTACACACAAAAAAGATTGTAAAATGTGTGAGAAAAAACCGATGATGTAAACGCTATTTGTCATCCTGAGGGGTTAACGCCCCGAAGGATCTCTGTCAGGTTGGAATCGTTTTAAAAAACAACGGGACAGAGATTCTTCACTTTGTTCAGAATGACAAAAGTATTTTTAAAAATAGCCCTTCTTAGTAATTTTTGAAGGGTTATTTTGTTTTAAAAATATAAAAGGGGATAAGTTTTGTCTTGACAAATAGGCCTTTTATGCCTATAATTTTGCAGTTCTTTAAATAAATCTTAGCTAGAGCCTTTTCACAATCGTACTGGTTTGCATATTTTTTATCTAAAATATTTTAGGTAGGAAGTATGCAGGCCAGTGACAAAGTGTGGGGGTTGTATTGCTGCGTCGCAGTCGTACAAGGCCATCTCGGCCCTTATTCTAAAAGCTTGCCACACACTGGTTGCGTTGCTGGGGGATACCATGCCCGTCGGGTTCGAAAAGAATCGTGACACGAAGCTCTTCGTCGTGACCGGTGATGATGGCGCGGGTGCTCAGCCCAATGATGAGCGCCACGGGGGCGGTGACTTCCACCGGCCCGGCCCGCCCCAGACGGCCGCCACCCAGGGACGGCTCTCCCAGCCCTTCTTGATGGGCCCGGGACAGAGCCGCGGCCGGCGCTAGTTCGGCGCCAAGAGCCTGTCCTCGGAAGGGACGGGCGCCAGCAGTAGGGCAGGAGGGCTCGGCTGTTCCAACAGACCGCCTTCATGCTCATTATTTTTTACTTATTGTAGAAACTAGTGAGCAGGCGGTCTTTTGTTTTCGGTAAATTTTTGCTAGAATATACGCACAATATGAATTTAACCCCCCTAAAATTCAACAATCAAAACTGGCAAGTAAATCTCCGCGATGAAGTCGACGAGAGTGTTTTTAATGAAATTTTTAAGTTTAAAGAATATCGAACGGCGGACGAGGTTATACAAAATGCCAAGAATCCGATAGTTGACGTGGGCGCTCACGCCGGTTTTTTTAGTATGTATGCTCGGGCGTTAAACGAAAAAGTAAAAATCTTTGCGATAGAGCCGGAACCAAATAATTTAGAAGCGCTCAAAAAACATTTGAAAATAAATAAAATCTCAGGGGTAGAAGTTGTGCCTGGGGCTTTGGCTCGAGAGAGTGGCGCTAGGCAACTTGTGGTGGCTGAAGATAGTCATAATCATGCTTTAGCAGAACAAGAGCTCAATGTCATCCTGAACCCCCTAAAGGGGATAAATTCCGTGAAGGATCCCTCCCGTATAAAAATCAAAGCCTTTAGTTTTGCTGATTTTTGTAAACAAAATAAAATCAAGAAAATATCTTTGTTAAAGTTTGATATTGAAGGAGGGGAGTATGAAGTATTTGAAGGTATGTCGGAGAAAGAATTATCCGTGGTTAATTATGTGATTTTGGAGTATCATATGGGTAGAGACAAAAGTCTAGATATTGAGGAAAAATTAAGAACGAGCGGATTTGCAGTCCAGGTTTTTCCTTCAAAGTTTGATAAAACAATGGGTTTCATTTTTGCGCACAATAAGAGGTTTTAGAATACATTAATTTGTCATCCCGAGCGACCCCGCTCTTCGCGAAGGGCGGGGGACGAGGGATCTTTCCGAGAAAAAGTTTTGCAAACGGAAAGATTCTTCACTCTGTTCAGAATGACAGCTCTAAGAATATTTTATGGACAACAAAGCATGGGTTGTAGCAGTAGATATGGGATACGGCCATCAGCGTGCTGCTTATCCTTTGCGTCATTTATCGCCAACCGGCAAAGTTATTATTGCCAACAACTATCAAGGTATACCACCGTCGGATTATCATGTTTGGCATAATTCCGAAGTTTTTTATACTTTTGTTTCTCGTTTGATAAATATTCCTTTGATTGGGACTAAACTTTTTAATTTATACGACAAAGTACAAAGTATTAAAGCTTTTTACCCACGCCGAGATTTATCTCGTCCTAGTTTGCAGCTTCGAGGAATGTATAATCTTATCAAAAAAGATTGGGGCAAGGATTTGGTAAATTATTTAAACTCTCAAGACATCCCGCTTATTACCACCTTTTTTTCGGTGGCTTTTATGGCTGAGGAGCATAAGTTCAAAAACGATATCTATTTGGTAATCTGTGATACTGACATTAGTCGCGCCTGGGTGGCGCTTCATCCATCCACTAGTCGAATCAAGTACTTGGCGCCTTGTCGACGTGTAGTAGACAGGTTGAAACTTTATGGAGTAAAAGAAGAAAATATATTTTTGACTGGGTTTCCATTGCCTGAAGAAAATTTGGGTGGAGCTGATTTGGATGTATTGAAATCAGACTTATTATCTAGAATTCACAGCCTTGATCCGCAAAGAAGGTATAGGCAAAAATATGCCGAGACAGTTTCTAAGTTTTTGAAACATGACGGTGAGGATGGGGTGCCGCACTCGCATCATCCTTTGACTCTTACCTTTGCGGTGGGAGGAGCTGGCGCGCAAAAGATTATGGCCAGAGATATTTTATCTAGTCTTAAGAAAAAATTGCTCAAAGAAGAAATGATTTTAAATTTGGTGGCTGGCACGCGCAACGATGTTTATTTATATTTTCAAGAGCAAATTGCCGAGCTTGGCTTGAAAAAAATATTGGGCAAAAGTTTAAATATTTTGTCTGCTCTTGATAAAGAAGATTATTTTACCCAGTTTAATCTGTTGCTCAAAACTACCGATATTTTATGGACTAAGCCAAGTGAATTGGTGTTTTATAGTGGTTTGGGCATTCCGCTCATTATGGCACCGTCTGTGGGCGCACAGGAGGTCTACAATCGAACTTGGCTTAAGACTGTCAATGCTGGCATCTCTCAAAATAATCCGAAGTATGTGCATGAATGGCTGTTTGATTGGGTAGAGAGTGGTTGGTTGGCCGAGGCGGCGATGGCAGGCTTTCTTGACGGCCGTCAGTTTGGAGTAAAAAATATTACAGATGTTGTATTTAAAGGTGTCAAAGAACCAGCTAAAAATTATCAATTGATGTAAAATTATATGAATGAAAGAGGCATTCGTGACTCAAGAATTCTCGGTATAGATCATAAAAACCCAGATTCTCAAGAAGAAGAGGGTTTTGATAACGATCTTATTGATAGATCATATCGTGAGATAGGAGCTGTTGTGGCTCTCGATAATTTTGTGCTAAGTAATAAAATTGATGATAAAGATAAGACTAAATTGGTTGGCATGTCTGAAAGAAGACAATGGGGTAAGGTTTTTAAAAAATTGGAAAAAGGGGATAGGGTGGTAAGTTTTATTAGTCCGGGCGCAAATTTTTTAGCTATTAAATATTTAAATGATGAGGTTTTTGGCACAACCAAAACTAATGAAATAATTCAGAAAAGAAGAGAAGTGTTGCGCGCTAGTATTGCGCAAATTAATCAGCCTAGGGAAGAGAAGCAAAAAATTGAACTTTTGCAGTCTGATTATAAAACAGAAAGTTGTAGAATCCCAAATGATTCAAGTATAAGTCTTGAAGAAATAGATTCTATGATGGCGGAGGCCGATCGGCAAATGGCAGCTTTTGTCTTAGGTATGGTTAATAATTTAATTGAGAGCAATGCGCCTGGAATTAATCTTGAAAAACTGCAAAATTTTCGAAGAGCAATAAATGGGCAGCTACCTGAGAATCATGGTAAGGGAGGTTTTAGAATTAATTATGGCGTAGCCACTGTGAATGGAAATTCTGCTAAAGAAAAAATATTAGCATTAGGGAGTTCTTTGCAAGCAGGGCTTTTATCTAGGAGAAGCGAGGAAGAAGGAAAATATGGCGCTGAATTTAATCGGGATAAGGTCTTAGAAGAATTAGTAGAAATAAATAGATTAAGAAAAGATATTATTGAGGAGGGTAATATTTTAGTTGATAAGGGTGGAAATAGTTGGCATGTTTTTTTACCAAACCCCAAGGAAGGAGCCGAGCAGGCATATATTTTTAATAGAGATTTACTAAGGGATGCCCGTAAAGGAAAAATTAAAGTTAATTCAAGCCAACAGCCTCTTTTGGATAAGATAATAGTCTATACCAAGAAATTGAATATTTTAGATGTTATTAAGCCTTTTGTGGCCGAAGAGATTGATGAGGCTGAACAAAGAGCTATAGAATCAAAAAAGCTGGGTGATAAAATAAGGGCCGGGAGTGAGTTGGAAGATTCAGAAAGAAAGAGTTTGGCAAAAGAGCTGTATGCAGACGAACGGGCTAAGAACTTTACGTCTAAAATGGAGTTTGACAGGCGCGCGATTGCGATGAAAAATGCCGTCTATATAAGTATGGATGTAAAAGACCTTGGCGTAGATTTGCTGTTGGAATACGAAACAATCTTACAAAATATTTCTGGAGTAGAAGGCGTTGATGAAAAATTTAAGAAATTCAAAGAGGCTTCTTTGTCTGCGGGAGATGAGACCACGAAAAAATTAAGAGCTTTTTGGGAGAGTGTGCAGTTAGTTTGTGGGAAGTTTGGATTGCAAGGGAAGGATGATTTATTCACCGCCCATGTTGGTGGCGACGAGCTTACTCTGGCTTTTGAAATTGGAGATCAACCGGGTAAAATTAAAGCCGAACAGTTGCAAAGTCTTTTGCTTGATTTAAAAAGAGCCACTAATTCTCGTGTGATTGAAACAAGAATTTCTGAAAGTGAAAAGTACGTTATGGAAGGTAGTAATGATCGTCAAAAAATAGAAGCCCATTTGCGTGCTATCAAAAAGGCGGAAGCGGGTACAGATATAATCAAAAAAATAGAGGCAATCGCCAGAAAACTAAGCAATTTATTGAAACAAGGCAAGCAGCAGGAGGTCAGTGAAAAATTATCCAGATTGCCCGCAATCTTTGAAGTAAGAGACGGTGAAGTTCTTGTTGATGTGGTAGTAATGGAAAAAAATGATTTTTCTACATCTGGAGATGATTTTAATCTGGTAAATGAAGGTAGGAAATCTTTTAGATATGATGATATCAAAAATTTACTTGATAATTTTGCTCTCGATTAGTCCGGTTGAAAATATGAGTAGGTATGGGGTGTGACTAGTTTTTATTGACAAAATCTGGAAAAAATATTATATTATTGTAGCTTTATTCCCAAGTACCTGCCTGCTGGTAGGCAGGGCGCAGAGTAAAATAAACATTCCCAGGTAGCGCAGCGGTAGCGCAGCTCGCTGTTAACGAGTTGGTCGTCGGTTCGAATCCGACCCTGGGAGCAA
>JACCDN011149437.1_pt1 | contig 123821 bp, 105 predicted proteins | sample 7441691 | NCBI WGS metagenome assembly JACCDN01 (sample SAMN15323439, study PRJNA562643) | freshwater metagenome | isolation source: river surface water | place: USA:Blue River Watershed | collected 2017-08-16 | reverse complement strand
GTGCGCCTTTGTGGATGCCGAGCACGCCTTGGACATCCAGTACGCGCAAAAGCTGGGCGTCAACCTGCAAGACCTGCTGATCAGCCAGCCCGACACCGGCGAGCAAGCGCTGGAAATTGTGGACAGCCTGGTGCGCTCAGGCGCGGTCGATCTGATTGTGGTGGATTCGGTAGCCGCCCTGACCCCCAAGGCTGAGCTGGAAGGCGAGATGGGTGATTCATTGCCCGGCCTGCAAGCCCGTTTGATGAGCCAGGCCCTGCGCAAGCTCACCGCGCACATCAAAAAGACCAACTGCATGGTCATTTTCATCAACCAGATTCGTATGAAAATTGGCGTCATGTTCGGCAGCCCCGAGACCACCACCGGCGGCAATGCGCTGAAGTTCTACGCCTCGGTGCGTCTGGACATCCGCCGCACGGGCACGATCAAAAAGGGCGATGAGTCCATCGGTAATGAGACCAAGGTCAAAGTGGTCAAGAACAAGGTGGCGTCTCCGTTCAAGACGGCAGAGTTTGACATTCTGTTTGGCGAGGGCATTAGTCGCCACGGCGAAATTATCGACATGGGGGTTGCGGCCAACATCCTGGACAAGTCCGGAGCCTGGTATGCGTACAACGGCGAAAAAATCGGCCAAGGCCGCGATAACGCCCGCGAGTTTTTGCGCGAGAACCCGACGCTGTCGATTGAAATTGAAAACAAGGTGCGTGATTCGTTGGGTATTCCACTGATCCCGGTAACAGCGGCTGAGCCAGAGATCAAGGTTAAGTCTGGTGGCAAAAAGGCCGATCAGCCCTCGTGAAATGGGCGCAAATTGCTACTAAAAATATAGCATACGCTATCGATGAAAGATCACCTGACGTTGGGCGCATGATGGTCACCACGCCGCTGTCGCTTAAAGGCCGCGCCCTGCGCCTGCTTGGTGCCCGGGAGTATTCCCGCGCCGAGCTGGAGCGCAAACTGGCCCAGTTTGAAGAAGCGCCTGGAAGCCTGGCGCAGGCCTTGGACGATTTGCAGGCCAAGGGCTTTATCAGTGAGCAGCGGGTTGTAGAGTCTGTGCTAAACCGACGCGCTGCCAAGCTGGGGACTGCGCGTATTCGTCAGGAGCTGCAAGGCAAGGGGCTGGCACCCGAGGCTGTGCTGGAGGCCGTGGAGCAGCTGCGCGAGACCGAGGTAGAGCGGGCCCGCGAAGTCTGGCGGAAGAAATTCGGTGAGCCGCCGGTTGACGCGGCCGAGCGCGGCAAACAGATGCGCTTTTTGGCCAGTCGAGGCTTTGGTGGTGATGCCATTCGCCGGGTTGTATCGGGCAATTTCGAGGACTAGAGCTGCGTTCATCTGTTCGTTCGCTCGGTGGCTGGCACGTTTCCCCGCTGACGTTACGGGCTATGGGTTTTGCTCCGTGTCCCCCGCGCCCTTTGGGCGCTCCTCCTTGACCTGCGCAAAACCCATAGCCCGCACCATCAGTTCCAGTCCAGTGATGAGAGCTCGACCGAAAATTGAGAGATATTGAAGCGCCAAGACCCGCAGGACCGGCAGGGCGGTGCGTTTTGCGCAGGTTAAGGAGGAGGCCATGCTTGCATGGCCGGGGGACACGGAGCAAAACGTGCCGCCCTGTCGGGCCGGAGCGAGCAAACCTCTACTTACCGTAGACCTCTGCTTTTAAAGCCCCAACATCAACTTCAGGTTCTGAACGGCGGCGCCCGATGCACCTTTACCCAAGTTGTCCAGCCGCGCCACCAACACAGCGTGGGCAAAACCGTCGGCCTTTGCATCGTTCGAAAATACTCGCAGTTCCATCTTGTTGGTGTCCATCAACGCCACGGCATCCAGCTTTTGGTCGCTAGTCGGAGCCTCCACGGTGACCCATTCGCTGCCCGCGTAATGCTTGTACAAAGCGTCATGCACATCCTGCGCTGTAGGCTTGCCCGGCAGTGTGTCCAAATGCAGAGGCAACTGCACCAGCATGCCTTGCTTGAAATTTCCAACCGACGGCACAAACAGCGGCCTGCGGGTCAGGCCGGTGTAGCGCATGATCTCCGGGATGTGCTTGTGTTTGAGCCCCAATCCATACAACTCAAAGGGAGGCGCGCTGCCTGCCTCATAGGCTTCAATCATGGTGCGCCCGCCACCCGAGTATCCGCTCACGGACGGTAGACAAACTGGAAAATCGACGGGCACGAGCCCTGCATCAACCAGTGGCCGCAGCAAGGCAATGGCGCCCGTGGCGTAGCAGCCCGGATTGGCTACCCGGCGCGCTTGTGCCACTGCTTCACGCTGACCCGCCGCCAATTCCGGAAATCCATAGACCCAGCCGGGCGCTGTTCGGTGGGCGGTAGAGGCATCGACGATGCGCGGGCCTGGGCGACCGGTTTCGCGCTCAATAGCATCCACCATGGCCACAGATGCTATGGCCGCATCGTCATGCAAGCACAAAACCACCAGATCGGCTTGCGCCATCAATGCTTGCTTGGCCGCCGCATCCTTGCGCAAGGCGGGGTCGATGCTGAGAACCTCTACGCCCGGAGTAATGTGCAACCGCTCCCGAATTTGCAGGCCGGTGGTGCCGGCTTCGCCATCAATAAATATCTTCTTCATAAACAGTATTGGCCCAGTCGATCATCAGAGGGAAGTGCACCCACACCAAGCGGATGCTGTAAGGCAACCATAAGATTGGTGCGATGCAACATGATACATTTAAGGGTTGATGTGTCCAGTGCCAGGTTTGCAGCAACAATTTGTTGCAATTTGGTGAACATTGTCCAGCTCCCAAAGAGACGTCATGAAAATCCACGAATACCAAGGCAAAGAACTTTTGCGCCAATTCGGTGTGCCGGTGCCTCGCGGCATCCCCACCTTCACAGTACAAGAGGCGGTGGAAGCCGCACAAAAGCTCGGAGGGCCGGTTTGGGTCGTCAAAGCGCAAATTCACGCCGGCGGGCGCGGCAAGGGTGGTGGCGTCAAGCTGGCTCGCTCGATTGACGATGTACGGAAAATCGCCGGTGAAATCCTTGGCATGCAACTGGTCACGCACCAGACCGGGCCTGAAGGTCAAAAAGTCCGCCGCTTGCTCATCGAAGACGGCGCTGACATCAAAAAAGAATATTACGTATCGGCTGTGACCGACCGCGCATCACAGCGTGTGGCGATGATTGTCTCCAGCGAAGGTGGCATGGACATTGAAGGCGTTGCCCACGATACGCCTGAAAAAATCCTCACAGAAATTGTTGACCCCGCACTCGGTTTAACCGAGGCGCAAGCCAAGAAGCTGTCAGACGCCATCGGTGTTCCGGCTGGCTCAACGGTCCAAGCTGTCGATGTGTTGCAAAAAGTCTACAAGTGCTACATGGATACCGATGCGTCCTTGGTGGAAATCAATCCGTTGATTTTGGAGGGCAATGGCAACATCAAGGCCCTTGACGCAAAGTTCAATTTTGATTCCAACGCATTGTTCCGCCATCCAGAAATCGTCGCCTACCGCGACTTGGATGAAGAGGACCCGGCTGAAGTAGAAGCAAGCAAATTTGACCTGGCTTACATCAGCCTGGACGGCAATATTGGCTGTCTCGTGAATGGTGCTGGCTTGGCTATGGCGACCATGGACACCATCAAATTGTTTGGCGCAGAACCGGCCAACTTTTTGGACGTAGGCGGCGGCGCTACCCCCGAGAAGGTCACCGAAGCTTTCAAGATCATGCTGAAAAATCCCAAGGTGAAAGCCATCTTGGTCAATATTTTCGGCGGCATTATGAAATGCGACACCATTGCCACTGGCGTCATTACCGCCTGCAAGGCCGTGAACCTGAGCGTGCCGTTGGTGGTGCGCATGAAGGGTACGAATGAGGAACTGGGCAAGAAGATGCTGGCAGAAAGCGGCTTGCCCATCATCAGCGCAGACAGCATGGCTGAAGCGGCTCAGAAGATTGTGGCGGCGGTATCGAAGTAATTTGCGGGACAGACCGGCGCAACGCGAAGCTCTGTCCTCAACCGATCAGGAAACACTATGTCTATTTTTATCAACAAAGATACTCGGGTCATCACCCAGGGCATTACGGGCAAGACCGGCCAGTTCCACACTGAAAAATGCCAGGAATACGCGAACGGGAAGAACTGTTTCGTGGCGGGTGTGAATCCCAAAAAGGCTGGCGAATCGATTTTCAATATTCCCATTTATGCCTCCGTCAAGGAAGCCGCCGCTGAGACTGGCGCGACCGTATCAGTGATTTACGTTCCGCCAGCGGGAGCCGCGGCAGCGATTTGGGAAGCGGTTGAGGCCGACCTTGATTTGGCTATTTGCATCACAGAAGGAATCCCTGTGCGTGACATGCTGGAAGTGCGCAACCGCATGAAAGCCAAAGAAGCAGCCGGCGGTAAGAAGACTTTGTTGCTGGGCCCCAACTGCCCTGGTCTCATTACCCCGGATGAAATCAAGATCGGCATCATGCCGGGCCACATTCACCGCAAGGGCCGCATTGGAGTCGTAAGTCGTTCAGGCACGCTCACTTACGAAGCTGTTGCACAACTGACCGAAATCGGTCTGGGGCAGTCCAGCGCGGTCGGCATTGGCGGAGACCCAATCAATGGCCTCAAACACATTGACGTCATGCGTGCTTTCAACGAAGACCCGGAAACCGATGCCGTCATCATGATCGGCGAAATTGGCGGACCCGACGAAGCAGAAGCTGCGCGCTGGTGCAAGCTGAATATGAAGAAGCCCATCGTTGGCTTTATTGCCGGTGTTACTGCACCTGCAGGAAAACGTATGGGTCATGCCGGTGCGCTGATCTCTGGCGGTGCCGATACGGCAGATGCCAAGTTGGCAGTGATGGAAGAGTGTGGCTTTACAGTCACACGCAACCCTTCTGAAATGGCGAAGCTGCTCAAGGCCTTGCTCTAGGTCGCATCCGATTGCAGCCCAGTGATGGCGATGAGCTCGCTACACTGTGCGAAACTACATGAAAGCGCTCCAAACACGCAGTTTGGGGCGCTTTTGCATTCATGAAGTGACTAGGAGCGGCACACGATGGACCTGATGGTTGGTACCGATTTCTGGATTGGTCTTGTAAAGATTGTCTGGATAGACATCATTTTGTCAGGAGACAACGCAGTCGTCATTGCCTTGGCGGCACGTTCGTTGCCTGTCGAACAGCAAAGAAAAGCCATCTTGATAGGAACCGGCGCAGCCGTCGCGCTGCGGGTTGCGTTGACCGTGGTCGCGGCAACACTATTGACCATGCCCTACTTGCAGATCGTCGGTGGCTTTCTCTTGTTGTGGATCGGTGTGCAACTGCTGCTCGAAGAGGAAGACAGCGAAGAAAAGGAAACCCGCGTCGGGGGATTGGTATCAGCAGTACGCACCATTCTGATAGCCGACTTTGTCATGAGTTTGGACAATGTGATTGCGGTGGCAGCTGCCGCAAAGGGTGACATGATCCTGCTAATCTTGGGCTTGGCCATCAGCATTCCGCTAGTGGTATCTGGCAGTCGACTCATGATTCGGTTGATGGAGCGCTTCCCAGTCATCATTCTGTGCGGTGCAGCGCTCATTGGCTGGGTAGGCGGTGAGACCATAGTAAGTGATGTTGCATTCAGAAGCGTAGTCACTGAAAACCCTTGGATCCATTACGTTGGAGCCAGCATGGGCGCGGCATTGGTCTTTGGAATCGGCAACAAACTCCGAAAACGGCACGCACAATGAGCAAAGCGCTATCAAAAATGAGTCATTTCTTTCAATAAGTTGCTTGTCGGAACCAGTGGCATCTGCTAACGTTGCCACTTGACTCGATCTTATGGTCGTGGTGCATCATGGCTAAGCGCAGCGAAATGAATGCAGTTGTGAATAGGGGTAGGGCTGGTACGTGGCGAAATCATCTAAATTCAATTCAAAGTCCTTTTGGAGGACCGATTGGTTTGCCGGCGTAGCGATCGTCATCGCCGTTGTCGTGCTCAATCTGGCAACTGACTTCATCGGAACGTTGGAGCGACGGTTCTATGACTTTGCCAGCACAAGCACGTCGCGCCAACCCTCCGACCGCATTGCCGTCATTGCTATCGATGATCAAAGTATTGCCAACCTCGGCCGCTGGCCTTGGTCGCGGGAAATCCACGCCAAACTAATAGATCAACTAGCGGCTGCAAAGGCAAAGACGGTTGTCTACACGGCATTTTTCTCAGAACCCCAGGTGGATCGCGGGTTAACTTTCATACGGAAAATAAAGGCAGCGTTAGAAACTAAGTTAGACACCAATGTCGAAACGACACCCGCCAACGAGCAGGTAACCCAATTAATTGCCGATGCAGAAGCCGCACTGGATACAGACGCAATCCTTGTGCGAAGCATTGAAAAAGCAGGGAACGTACTGTTGCCTTCGTATTTCACCTTGGGCGAGCCACAAGGCAAGCCGGATAACCCGTTGCCCGACTTTGCGCTCAAGTCCACGGTCGACGACCCTACCGGTTTTTCTATAGCAGCCCTTCGGTTTCAAGAGCCGATCTCAAGTATTGGTAACGTTTCGGCAGGTGTCGGACATCTTAATCAGTACATTGATTTGGAAGATGGCGCTGTGCGGCGTGAGCCGATGCTTGTCAATTTCTATGGCAAGGCTGTACCTTCCATGGCTTTGTTGGCAGCAACAAAAAGCTTAAATCTATCGGCAGCCGATATTCGTCTCAATGCTGGTCAGTCAATTCAGCTAGGGAAATTGCGGATAAAGACAGATGAAGCTGCCTTGATGCTGCCGCAGTTTTATAAAGGACGTGACGGAAGACCAGCCTTTGCTGTCGACTCGTTTTACGACGTACTCAGTGGAAAAATTCCCGCTTCCAAGTACACGGACAAGATTGTCATCATCGGCGCCACGGCAACGGGCGTCGGCGTCCAGTTTCCCGTTCCAGGAAATCCGCAACTGTCCCCTGCAGAAACTATCGCGCATATTACTTCGAGTATCCTAAGTGAGCACTTCATCGTGCAGCCCGCGTGGGGTATGTGGGCAAGGGCTGGCCTATTCTTATTGGTAGCCGCTTATGTCATCGCGATACTTCCACGTCTTTCTGCAGGGCTGGCCGCAAGTGTTACCTTGCTGCTATTTGTAGGGTTGCTGTCACTGGAATTTGGCCTGCTGTCGATGTCTTCCACCTGGCTTGAAATGGTTTTCCCTGCAACCCTCTTGGGGCTGGGGCACTTGGCGCTCACAACCAAGCGCTTTTTGGTGACCGAAGCTGGCAAAGTGCAAGCCGACGAAGAGTCTGCGGAAACCAATCGCATGATGGGACTGGCTCTGCAAGGCCAAGGCCAACTAGACATGGCATTTGATCGATTCCGTCGAGTCCCTGTGAGCGAAGCTGTGATGGGGAATTTGTACAACTTGGCGATGGACTTCGAGCGCAAACGGCAGTTCAATAAAGCAGAAGCCGTTTACGAACATATGGCGGCTTTTGACAAAGATTACAAAGATATCAAAGCCAAGCTGAACCGCGCCAAAAACCTGTCTGAGACCGTCATGTTGGGCGGCGGGACAAGCCATCCAGGCGGTACGATGTTGTTGGACGGCGGCGGTGTTGAGAAGCCCATGCTGGGCCGCTATCAGGTCGAAAAGGAACTTGGCAAGGGTGCAATGGGCGTGGTGTACCTAGGTAAGGACCCCAAGATTGGCCGCGTGGTCGCTATCAAGACTATGGCGCTGAGCCAAGAGTTTGCCGGTGACGAACTGGTTGATGCACGCGAACGGTTCTTCCGCGAGGCCGAGACAGCGGGACGGCTGCAACACCAGAACATTGTCACGATTTTTGATGCCGGTGAAGAGCATGACTTGGCTTTCATCGCCATGGAGTTTCTCAAGGGCAAAGATCTGGCTGACCATTGCAAGGGAGACCATTTGCTTCCAGTTCCAGTTGTAGTCAGTATCGTGGCGCGGGTGGCAGAGGCGTTGGCTTACGCACACAAACAAAATGTTGTGCACCGCGATATCAAGCCTGCCAACATCATGTATGAAATGCAGAGCGATACGGTTAAGGTTACGGACTTTGGCATTGCACGCATTACGGATTCAAGTAAGACCAAGACAGGGCTGGTCTTAGGAACACCCAGTTTCATGTCTCCTGAACAGCTTGCTGGCAAGAAGGTGGATGGTCGTTCCGATTTGTATTCTTTGGGTGTCATGTTGTTTCAAATGTTGGCAGGTGTATTGCCCTTCAGAGGCGATTCCATGTCGGAGTTGATGTACAAGATTGCCAATGAAGAGGCGCCAGACATTCGCGTCATTCGCCCCGAAATATCGCAGCATTTGGCAGATGTGGTGGCTTTGTCCCTGAGCAAGCGCCCTGAAACGCGATACCAGACAGGCGATCAGTTTGCTATGGATTTGCGCAGCGCCATGGGCCAATCTGCGGGAACGGCAACTGTTGCTTCAGCGTCCATGCCACCGGTTAGCCAAGGCTTCGCAAATGAAAAGACCGCTGCTTTTGCGGCCACAGCGTCTAAAGCGCCCGTCGACTTTTCTGCAACGGTCCCTGGAACCTTGGCCGATTTTGAGAAGACAGTGGTTCAACGGGTGCCCAAGCTTGGTGAAGCCGGGTCAGGAAACGATTCGAGTTCGGGAAAATAGGTGCCCATGATTTACCAATTCTTTTCCAAAACAGATCCGGGGCGCGCCCGTGATAACAATGAAGACTCGGTGGTCTTTGATGAGCCAACCCTGACAGCGGTTCTGGCAGATGGAATGGGCGGCTACAACGCAGGTGAAATTGCCAGTGGGATGGCGACTGCGTTTATTAAGTCTGAGCTAAGTCGTTGGTTGGTTGAAGCCGGCGATGGTGCGAAGGCGCGTGAAGTTCGCCGCGCGATGGAAATATGCGTGGACAACGCCAATCGCTCAATCTTCAATTCCGCCAATGCCAATTCACAATACGCGGGAATGGGCACTACCCTGGTCGTCGGGGTCTTTCGGGATGACAAGTTAGTGTTGGGCCACATTGGAGACTCCCGGTGCTATCGTCTTCGATCTGGGGTTTTGGAGCAAATTACCAAAGACCATTCTTTGTTGCAAGAACAAATGGATGCCGGTTTGATCACGCCTGAACAAGCCGCAACTTCCTCCATTAAGAACCTGGTAACCCGCGCTTTGGGGGTTGACGACAGCGTTCTATTAGAAGTTAATGAACACTTGGTTCAGGCAGGAGACACCTACCTGATGTGTTCCGATGGCTTGTCGGACATGATCGACGATAGTGCAATCGCTAAAATCGTGTCGTCACAATTGTCAATTGATAGTAAGGCAAGTCAACTGATTGACTTGGCAAATGAAAATGGTGGCCGCGATAATATTTCGGTGCTGTTGGTGGAGTTGCATGAGGAACCTGAAAAAAAGGGTCTCATTGCGCGCTGGTTGGGGAAGTAACATGCAGAAGTGTCTTCAAGAAACAAACTACAGGAAAAGGAGTCGATCATGCCGAAAATGATCGTTTCGATCGATGAGGTCGTGATCAAGGAAGTACAACTCACCAAGGACAAAACCACCTTGGGGCGTAGACCGTATAACGACATTGTGATCGACAACTTGGCGGTCAGCGGGGAGCATGCAGTGCTTCAAATGAGCGGCAGCGAAGTGCTCTTGGAAGACCTCAATAGCACCAATGGTACGTACCTCAATGGGAAAGCCATTAAAAAACAACAGCTGCAAAATGGCGACAGTATTGAAATAGGCAAGTACAAAATCAAATTTGTAGGTGACGGTGTTTCCGAAGACTTTGACAAGACCATGGTCGTGAAGGCGAGGCCGGCTGCTGCGGTACCACGTGCGGCGGCGCCAGTCAGCACTGGAGACTCCATCGGGATGGGAGCTTTTCAAGCGTCCATTAAAGTCTTGTCAGGTGCCGCTTCGGGTCGGGAGGTTCCATTAACGAAAGTTGTTACAACCATTGGAAAGCCTGGCGTTGCAGTAGCTGCTATCACCCGTCGCCAGCAAGGTTTTGTTGTGCACCATGTCGAAGGTGCCGGCAATCCCACACTCAATGGAAATCCGATCAAAGCTGACCCAATTTCTTTAAAGAATGGGGACTTGATCGAATTGGCGGGAACGCAGATGCAATTCGTTCAAACCTGACGGTTTGAACGAATCAGTGCTGACGATTGCGCGCCAGTTGTCGATGGAATGCGCATGAAGACCATTGCAAAGCATTGGCAGCGGATCGCTGTCACGCTGATACCGCTCATTTTTGTCTTGTTGCACGCAACAGGCGTAGTGCCCATGACGGCACTCCAGAGGCTTGACGACGCGGTCTACGACTCTAGGCTGCGGGCAACCATGCCCAAAACACTGGATGAACGTATTGTCATCGTCGACATCGACGAAAAGAGCCTTGCAGAACTAGGGCGTTTTCCATGGGCACGCAACAAACTCGCCCATATGATCGACGTGCTGTTTGAGCAACAGCATATCTCCGTCTTGGGCTTTGATGTCGTATTTGCTGAGCCCGACGACAGTTCAGGTCTCAAGCGCCTGAGTACGCTGGCTAACAATGAATTTAAGGACCAGGCCGGATTTGCAGAACGTCTGCGACAGCTTGAGCCCGAGTTGGACTATGACGCGATCTTTGCAAAATCACTTAAGAATCGGCCAATAGTTCTCGGCTATTACTTTACGGGTGATGACCGCAATTCCCATGTCACCGGAGCACTTCCAGCGCCAGTTTTGTCTGCCTCAGAATACAGGGGGCGGAAAATTCCCGCAACAGAATGGACAGGTTACGGGGCGAATTTGGAAGTTTTAGCAAAGGCGTCCCCGTTTGCAGGTCACTTCAATCCCGTCGCTGACGTGGATGGCGCCATTCGCTCGCTACCCTTACTCGCCGAATACAAAGGACAATATTACGAATCGCTGGCTTTGGCCGTCTTTCGTCTACTACTGGGTTCGCCCACAGTTGCGCCAGGTTTTTCAGATGAGCCATGGATGCCGCGCAGTTACCAGGCCTTGGACCGTATCCTCCTGAAAGACGCCAAGGCATTATTGTCGATACCGGTCGATCAGCGGGTTGCGACACTGATCCCATTTCGTGGTCCTGGAGGCGTAAAAGGCGCTTCATTTCAATATGTCTCAGCTGCAGATGTGATTGCAGGCCGTCTGGCACCTGACAGTTTGAAAGACAAAATTGTCCTTGTTGGCACGACCGCTCCCGGACTGCAAGACTTGCGCGTTACCCCGGTGGGTGAGGTCTATCCTGGCGTTGAGGCGCATGCCAATGTCATTTCTGGCTGGCTCGACAACAAAGTGGTATTGAAGCCCGACTACGCCAGTGGATACGACGTCGTTGTGCTAACCATAGCCGGGCTGATCTTAGCTGTAGGCTTGCCACTGCTTTCCGCAACACGTGCAGTCTTGCTCAGCGTAGGAGTTCTTGCTGTCGTTACGGCGATCAACACATGGTTGTATTTGTCGTTCGGTCTTGTTATGCCGCTTGCCGCAGCAATTGTCATGACGCTGACTGCGTTTGCTCTCAACATGAGCTACGGCTACTTTGTGGAAAGCCGATCAAAACGTGAATTGGCACACTTGTTCGGCACTTATGTACCGCCAGAGCTTGTGGATGAAATGGTCAAAGACCCAGATAGCTACAGCATGAAGGCGAGCAATCGTGAGCTGACCGTGATGTTTTGTGACATGCGTGGGTTCACAAAGATGTCGGAACAAATGGAGCCCACGCAGCTCCAAGAGCTGCTGACGGGAGTGTTTAGTACTTTGACAAGCCTCATACGTGCCAATCGCGGCACCATCGACAAATATATGGGTGATTGCGTCATGGCATTTTGGGGGGCGCCGGTAGACACGCCTGAACATGCGCATTTGGCTGTCAAATCTGCAATGGAAATGGCTGGTGCTGTGCGGGAAATCAATGCAACCCATAGAGCACGAGGGCTGCCGGACATTGGGATCGGCATAGGACTAAACACCGGAACCATGTGCGTTGGTGATATGGGATCCAACATACGCAAGGCCTATACAGTCATTGGTGACGCCGTCAACTTAGGATCGAGGCTGGAAGGCTTGTCAAAAGAGTATGGCGTAGATATTGTTGTTAGTGAGGCAACCCGCAAACTTGCCCCGAATTTTGCATGGCAGGAGCTCGATCGGGTACGCGTAAAAGGCAAAGAGCAGGCGGTATCCATTTTTTGGCCTATGGCACCGTCAGACCAAATGAATGAATCAAGTAACACTGAGCTCAAAACGTGGGTCAGCTTCCTAAAGGCATACAGAGCGCAAAATTGGGATCAGGCAGATGTGTTGATGATGAACTTATTGCGCATGAATGCCAAAAAGTTCCTTTACCAACTGTATTCAGAAAGAGTAGCCTCCATGCGGTTGCTCCCATTCGATCCTGAATGGGACGGTGCAACCAATTTCGAAACCAAGTGAGGAACGTACCGTGAAAGTTCGTGTACTGGGGTGCTCAGGTGCAATCGCCAAAGACTGCAAAACGACTTCGTTTCTGATCGATGGAGAAGTATTGGTTGACGCGGGCACTGGTGTCGGTGACCTAACGCTCGACGAAATGCGGGGCGTTAACCACGTGCTGTTGAGCCACTCGCACTTGGATCACATCGCGGCATTGCCGCTCATGGTGGATGCGATCGCTGCACAACGGAAGGCTCCACTGAAAGTGCATGCATTGCGCGGCACCATTCAGGCGTTAAGAGACCATATTTTCAACAACGTCATTTGGCCAGATTTTTCCCGAATCCCTTCGCCCGAAGCACCCTTTATCACCTTTCACGAGATCCAGGTGGGGCAGACCATTCAGCTGTCTGACAAATACGTAGAGGTTTTGCCGGCCGTACATACTGTTCCAGCCGCTGGCTTCGCGATCACCTCTGGACATGGCTGCTGGGTGTTCACCGGCGATACAGAGCGAAACCAAGCGTTTTGGGATCGTGTGAATCAGCTAAATGTAGCTATGCTGGTGATTGAGACAGCATTCAGCAATAGAGAAAAAGACCTTGCACATCGTGCGCTGCATCTGTCGCCCACAGTGTTGGCGGATGAATTGGATTGCATAGCACGGGGGAAAAATTATCCAATTTACATAACCCACACGAAGCCGGCAGAAACTGAGCTGATCATGGCTGAGGTCCAGCGATTTGATCAGACCCAACCATTTGGGCCGAACGTGACCCATGACATCCGCAGAATGCGCGCCGGGCAGGAGTTTGATATATGAGTTCTGTTGTGTCTGCGGGACCGGGGGAGAAAGCCTCCGAACAAGCATTTTTCGAATCACAAAAGCTGCCCTCGCAAAAACGAGGCATGACCTTTGAGGCTCTGTTCTATCGGCAGCTGCACCAAGTTACTGCGCGCATCCACGACACAGAAAATGTCGAGCAGATCATGCTGGAGACCAGTCAGGATATCTGCAAACTGCTCAATGCAGACCGCCTAACGCTCTACGCGGTCAATGAAGACCAGTCAGCAATCGTCTCGAAGATAAAAACTGGTCTCAATAGCAGTAGTGATCTCAAACTGCCTATCTCACCGCAAAGTATTGCCGGCTACGTCGCTTTCAGTCGAACGTCGTTGAATCTGCCTGATGTGTATGACGATGATGCGCTGAAACTCATCCACCCTGCGCTCACGTTTCTCAAGGTGGTAGATAAACGCTCGGGCTACCGGACCAAGCAAATGTTGGTTGCACCGATTTTGGAGGGAACGACTCTGCACGGCGTGCTGCAGGTCATCAACAACAAGAGCGACGAACCCTTTGGCGAATTGGAAGTTGATGGCGTTTCAGAGCTTTGCAAAACACTGGCTACTGCCATCCGCCAACGCGCAAACGGTGGCAACGCCATGCCGCTCCGAAAGGCAACCAAGTACGACACCCTGATTTCAGAGGGTTTGCTCACAGATGAAGAGCTGAGTCAGTGCATTGCAGATGCCAGAACAGAGGGCAAGTCGGTTGAGCATTTGTTGATGGCGAACTACAAGATCAAACCACTTCAGATAGGACCATCGCTCTCCAAGTTTTTTGGCGTTGCATACGAAGCCTTTAACTCGGGGCGCATTCGATCAGAAATGCTGCATGGGGCACTGAAGCGAGAGTTCATTGAAGAGCAAGGATGGATTCCTCTGGAGGAATCGCCAGAGGGGTTGGTCATCATGTGCATGGACCCTGAGGCCGTGCGTGGCTCACGGGTAGTACCCCAAGTGTTCCCTCGCATTGCTAAATTTGCCTACCGGGTAACAACACAAACAGAATTTCAAGAAACACTGGCCCAGCTCTTTGGTGCTACTGCGGATAGCAGCACCATCGATCAGCTTTTGGCCGACATGGATGGCTGTCCGATTGATGACGGTTCCAATGACGATTCCTTGGAGTCGGCAGCAGCGGACAACGAACTTGTCAAATTTGTCAACAAGGTCATTGTCGACGCGTATAACCAAAAGGCATCGGATATTCATGTCGAACCTATGCCGGGCAAATTCAAAACCGGTATCCGTTTTCGGATCGATGGTGGCTTGGTGCCCTACGTCGAAGTACCTGCGCATTTTCGTCAGGCTATGGTTACACGCCTCAAGATCATGTGTGACCTCGACATTTCAGAGCGGCGTAAACCGCAAGACGGGAAAATAAAGTTCAAAAAATACGGACCACTCGACATCGAACTGCGCGTCGCAACCATTCCCTCTGCCGGCGGAGTTGAAGACGTTGTTATGCGTATCTTGGCCGCAGGCGAACCCATCCCCATGGAAAAGCTGGGCCTGACTCCCCACAATAAAGAGCGCCTGGAGGCGACGGTGAGCAAACCCTATGGCCTGTTCTATGTATGTGGTCCAACTGGTTCCGGCAAGACGACCACCCTGCATTCCATCTTGAAGTTCCTCAATACGCCAGATACCAAGATATGGACTGCCGAAGACCCGGTCGAAATTACCCAAAAGGGACTGCGTCAGGTACAGATCAACAAGAAAGCAGGCATTGATTTTGCCCTCGTTATGCGGGCCTTTTTGCGGGCAGACCCTGACATCATTATGGTGGGTGAGTCACGTGACAAAGAAACCGTATCCATGGGTGTTGAAGCATCGCTCACAGGGCATCTGGTCTTTTCAACTTTGCACACCAATTCGGCACCCGAATCCATCACTCGCCTGATGGACATGGGCATGGACCCCTTCAATTTTGCCGACGCATTGTTGGGAATCCTGGCGCAACGATTGGCAAAGAAACTTTGTGATTGCAAGACATCCTATGTGCCAGACGCTGAAGAGTTTAGATTGTTTGTGACGGAGTACGCGGAAGAGTTGCGCCACTCCAAGGCCTGGAAAGTTGACCTTGAGGGGGAGCGCAAAAAGTTGGTCGATAGCTGGGTCAAAACCTATGGAGACGGCGGCCAGGTAAAACTCTACAAGGCCGTGGGTTGCGACAAATGTAACAAAACTGGCTACAAAGGGCGCATTGGCCTTCACGAGCTCTTGGTTGCCGATGATGGAGTTAAAAAGCTCATTCAGGAGCGAGCGCGGGTTGCCGAACTGTTTGCATCGGCGGTTGAGGGTGGCATGAGGACCTTAAAGATGGATGGAATGGAGAAGGTGATGATGGGGCAGACAGATTTGAAGACGGTGAGGCAGGTGTGCATCAAGTGACATTTTTGTAAACTTTCGCCGAAGATGATATGGCTTCCCCAATCTTTTGTTCCATTCATGTCAAAAAATCAACCGTTCGATCGCAATTTAAGCAGTGTTTGACCTGGCACAAAATCTGCATATGGAGTCTAGCTTTTCTTATTTTCTTAACCGAGGAGTTTCAAATGAAGCGTTCTATACAAAAGGGTTTTACCCTGATCGAACTGATGATTGTGGTGGCGATTATCGGTATTTTGGCTGCCGTGGCGTTGCCTGCGTACCAGGACTACACCATACGCGCCAAAAATTCTGAAGTGATTTTGGCGGCTTCGGGCTGCCGTACATCAATCACGGAAACGATCCAATCTTCGTCCGTATCATTGCCGGGCGCTAATGCTTGGGGTTGCGAGTCATCTGTCCCCACGTCGCAGTATGTGGCAATGGTTCAAACTGATGACGCGGGTAAAATTACTGTAACCAGCCAAAATATCAAAAACGCTGGCCCCACAACTGCCGCTCCAGTGACAGGTGGAACTGTAGAACTGACTCCAACCAAAAACCCTAGTGGTGCCGCATTCGCGAGTACAGATGTGAGCCTCACCGTTTACAAGTGGATCTGTGGACCCGGTGCTACTAATGGAATTCGACCACAATACTTGCCAGGTTCTTGCCGCGGCAACTAAGCCTTCAATGGCTGCATAAACGCCCCCTGTGGGGCGTTTTTTTTGTCTGAATGCCATGCTATATCTGTGTGCTTTTCCCCTGCTATTCGCAAGTTGGTTACAACCGTTGCATTTTTTACCTTGGGTCAGTTGGCACAGCGAAATATTGGCATTCATGGCAGTTCTATGCCTGATGTGGCAGGTGGTGCGAACCTTAAAGACTGTAGGAATCGCTCCGTCACTTCCGGTTGCGGCACTGCCCATCCTCGGGCTTGGGGTGCTGATTGGCATGCAGTGGGCGTGCGGCCTCATTCCGTTTGCTGGGGATGTGGTGGTTTATTGGACGTACCTGTTGCTGTGCTTGGCTAGCATGTTTTTGGGGTATCACAGTGCTCGAGAACGACCACAATGGCTCATGTGGATGGCCCACACCGTGTTGGCGGGAGCACTTGCTTCTGCCGTTGTCGCATTGTTGCAAACATTGGAGCTGTCACAGGGCTTTGCATGGATCCACAGCATGGGTAGCTGGCGAAGACCTGGCGCCAATTTGGGTCAACCCAATCAACTGGCCACCTTGCTTCTGATGGGTTTGGGCAGCCTGCTGTTTTTGCTGGAGTCGCGCAAATTTGGGATGGTGCCAGCATCCTTGATGGCACTGTTACTAACGATGGGCCTTGCTGCAACGGAATCACGAGCGGGAGCACTAGGTTTTATTGTTTTGAGTCTGTGGGGGCTTGCTAAACACAAGTCCATTGGTTTCCAGCGCATTCCTTGGGGCGTGGTGCTGGTTGGGCTCGTATTTTTAGGGTTCTACTGGAACTGGTCGTCTCTCATGGCCGAAGTCTTCCAAATACAGGGAGGTTCTCTTCCAATAAATTCAGTGGCTTATAGCCGATGGATTATCTGGCCGCAATTGCTACAGGCAGTGTTCCTCCGGCCCTGGTGGGGCTGGGGTGTCGGGCAAGTATCCACTGCACATAACGCCGTTGTAGACGCATATTCCGCCAGCGAGGCATATACCTATGCGCACAATATTCTGCTTGATGGGGCTTTGGGGATAGGGCTGCCGTTGAGTGGCCTGCTAATGATATTGCTTGGCGCATGGCTATGGCGCCGTATTCAAGCTGTCCAACAACTGGAGCAATGGTACTGTTTAGCTCTTGTGATCCCAGTGGCGGTTCATTCGCTCGTGGAATTTCCATTTGCCTATGCGTACTTTCTGGTTCCCGTTATGTTTGCACTGGGCGCTCTAGAAGGCTTGATAGGAAGCAAGCCTATATTAATGCTTCGTGTCAAGAAGCTAGCACCCGGCCTTATTTTAATGACGAGCTTGTTTATTTGGTCTTCTATCGAATACCTTGCAATTGAAAATGATTTTCGTATAGTGCGTTTTGAAGCCTTGCGGATGGGGCAAACACCGCAAAGCTACGAGCGGCCCACGGTACATCTATTCACTCAGCTTGACGCACTGCTCTACGGCGGTCGTATTGTGCCAAGACCAGAGATGCCAGCTCCGGAAATCGAACTGGCAAGAAAGGTTGCATTGCGCTATCCTTGGCCCGCCACTCAGAATCGCTATGCGCTATCTTTGGCGCTAAATGGTGATCCACAAGAAGCGGTCCGCCAACTGCGGGTTATGCGGGCTCAGCATGGACCCCAGGCATACAAAAAAATAAAGGACGCTTGGATATTGATGGCGAATGAGCAATTTCCGCAATTGTTGGCACTGAAGTTGCCGTGAGCCCGTCGATGGCATGTCTACCACTGCATAGATTGAAATTCCCATACCGTGCTGACATTGATGGCTTGCGTGCTATCGCTGTGGGCTCCGTGATTGGCTTTCATGTTTTCCCTGAAACTTTTGAAGGAGGGTTTGTGGGGGTTGATGTGTTCTTTGTGATTTCAGGTTTCCTGATTTCAACCATCATACTTAGGGATACAACGAACAATACTTTCAAGTTTACGGACTTTTATGTGCGTCGAATAAACCGGATATTTCCGGCGGTTTTAATAGTATTGACAGCGAGTCTTATATTTGGCTGGATTGCACTATTGCCAGAGGAATACCAACAAATTGGAAGACATATAGCGACCGGCGCGGGATTTGCTGCCAACTTTACGCTTTGGAACGAGGCCGGCTATTTCGACCGGGCGGCTGAACTCAAGCCCCTCCTGCATTTGTGGAGTTTGGGTATTGAGGAGCAGTTTTACATTCTCTGGCCGCTACTTCTATGGTTTTGGGCGAAGACTCGAATATCGGTACTCCCATTCATTGCCGTTTTGACAATTTCATCGTTTGTCTGGAATGTCAAAGGCGTCGTGACAAGTCCGGTTGCCACCTTCTATTCGCCCTTGACCAGAATGTGGGAGCTACTGTTCGGCGGGTGCCTAGCATGGCAAACTTTGAGCATGCAACGCCAATTGTGGCGCCAGGTATGCTTTACCGATGGCGGCAATAGAAATTGGTTTCCACACTTTAAACAATCACTTGAGCGACAACGCAACGTATTGAACAATTTACAGTCTCTTCTTGGGGGCTTGCTTGTCGTATACCCTGTATGTTCATTCAATAAAGGCATGCATTTTCCAGGCAGCTTGGCGCTGGTCCCAGTGTTTGGGGCTTGTTTAGTCATTTCCGCTGGCACTCAAGGATGGTTGAATCGAACGCTTCTATCCTCTCGGATACTCGTCTGGTTCGGAGCAATGAGCTTCCCCTTGTATCTATGGCATTGGCCATTATTGTCATTCGCAAGAATACTCGAGTTTGACGTAGCCAATATCGAAGTCCGCATCTCCGTGGTGTTCATTTCTATTCTTCTCGCGTGGGTCACGTACATCTGGATCGAAACGCCCATTCGATTCAGGCGAAATGATCGAATGGTGACAGCTGGCCTGATAGCCGGAATGATTCTTGTTGGAAGTGCTGGTTTCGGTATATACGCCAAAGACGGCGTGCCTGCGAGACTCCTTGATAAAAACAAAAACATAATCGAAATATTTTCAGACCCTTTACCCTCAGTGAAAAACTATGAATGTAGCGAAGTTATTCCCGAACTCGCCAACATAACTTTTGACTTGGGCTGTAAACTGTCAAAAAACACGGAGCCAGAAATACTGTTTTTGGGTGACTCCCACGTGACCCATTACAAAAATGCTGTGTGGAGCGAGTTTTTTAACTCCTCTGTCCTGATGGTAGCTCATACTTCTTGTCTGCCATTTTCCACACAAATTCTCCTAAACGAAGCCTGTAAAAAACGTTTCGACGCAATTACCAATTATATAAAGACAAATAAATCAATTAAGAAAATATACATCTCGGGTAGCTGGAACTATTTAATGAGTGGCGGGTATGATAAAACAGGTCAAAATTGGCGATTGGCAAAATCACCATCTCCACAGGAGATTGCAAGCTTTCTACACAATGGGCAGAATTTTCTAGCTTTGAGTTTGATGGCAGAGAAAAATGTGACGTTCATGCTCGATATTCCGATTTTGAACTTTGATATCAAATCCTGCTACGACATCAGGCCGCTCAACCTTCACCGATCCAGCGCAAAAAATTGCAATTTGACATATTTGGACTATAAGCCCATAATATCTACGCAAAAAAGAATCCTAACTGATCTGTTGTCAAAATATCCAAGAATTAGGATATTTGACCCTACCTCGTTGTTTTGCAACGAAGATATATGTCATCAAGGAGACACTCGTTTGCCATACTATTACAATGGAGACCATGTTAATTGGTACGGAGCCACCATGGTTATACAAGCAGTGACCAAAATCGAGTCCTCATCCAAGTAAATACATGGCTCTCCACTCGCCATTGGGCGAAGGTGGTAAGCTAAACTGCAAACCGGTAATCAATGTCGAAATTGTCGTCGATACTAGTTCAAACAATTTTAAACTTTGGAAGTATCGTTAGATCCAACAACTAAAACGAACACATGAGTACTCTAGAATTGCTCCCGAAGGTAGCGCTAATAACCGGTGTGACAGGACAAGATGGAGCCTATTTGGCTGAATTCTTACTCATTAAAGGTTACATTGTGCATGGCGTCAAACGTCGTGCATCCTTATTCAACACAGCCAGAATTGACCACCTATATCATGATCCACATACAGACGGTGTACGGTTCTTTTTGCACCATGGCGATCTGACGGACGCATCCAATTTGATTCGTCTTATTCAACAGATTAAGCCCGATGAAATCTACAACCTTGCAGCGCAAAGCCATGTTGCCGTGTCATTCGAAGAGCCAGAGTACACCGCAAATACCGATGCACTGGGTCCTTTGCGTTTGCTGGAAGCGATTCGCATTCTAGGGGCGGAAAAGAAAATACGCTTTTATCAAGCATCCACCTCGGAACTTTATGGCCTAGTTCAGGAAATCCCTCAGAAGGAAACCACTCCCTTTTACCCGCGTAGCCCCTATGCGGTTGCCAAGCTCTATGCGTACTGGATTACGGTGAACTACCGCGAAGCCTATGGTATGTTTGCCTGTAACGGCATCCTCTTCAATCACGAGTCACCGGTACGGGGCGAGAACTTTGTTACCCGAAAAATCACGCGAGCGCTTGCGCGAATTAAGCTGGGGCTGCAAGATAGATTATATCTGGGTAACTTGGATGCCAAACGAGATTGGGGGCACGCCAAAGACTACGTCGAAATGCAGTGGCTAATGCTGCAGCAGGAACAACCAGAAGACTTTGTCATAGCCACAGGAGTGCAATATAGCGTACGCGACTTTGTAAACGTAGCATCGAAAGAACTGGGTATTCAAGTTAGATGGGAAGGTATTGGCGTGGATGAAAAAGGATTTGACGAAAAAGGTGGTTGTATTGTCTCGGTGGATCCGCGCTATTATCGTCCCGCGGAGGTAGAAACGCTGCTTGGGGATGCCTCTAAGGCCAGAGAGAAACTCGGATGGACTCCAAAAATCTCCTTTCATGAATTGGTTAGAGAAATGGTGCGCGAAGACCTCAAATCCGCTGAGCGCGATGAGCTTGTTAAGCGGCATGGCTATTATGCCAATGATTATCATGAATGAGGCACCATGAGTTTGAGCCGCAACTTGCTGGCAGGGTTGGCAAACTCGCTGTGTACGGCATTAGTCGGACTGGCTGTTGTACCGATCTATCTCAAATACCTCGGGATAGAGACCTACGGATTGATAGGTTTTCTTGTAACAATCCAAGTGGTGTTGTCGCTGCTCGATCTCGGCTTAGCGCCAACGATAAGTCGCGAAATGGCCCGTTGCTCGGTAATCGGCAATATGCGAGAGGGACGAAACTTGCTCCACACGCTGACTGTGGTTTACGTTGTAACGGCCCTTTTAATTTTTCTGCTTGTATTGGGGCTTTCTTCATTTATTGCGAGTTATTGGCTTCAATCCAGGCAATTAGGCCTTGCCACTTTGGAGCGGGCTATAGTTCTTATGGGATTAGTTGTTTCGTGTCGTTGGCCCCTGGGCCTATACCAGGGAACATTAATGGGTATGGAGAAACTGGCCCTGTCGTGCTACATAGGCATGGCCACCACCTTGCTGGGTGGCCTTGGGGCCGTATCGATAATCACGTTCGTCTCGCCAACAATAGAAGCGCTCTTCGCCTGGCAAGCAGGCATAGCCCTGATTCACGTAGCTGCATTGCGCTGGGCCACCTGGACAGCGATCGGACGCGAAGGGTCCGAAAAATTCAATATTGATGGTTTGAGGCGGATATGGAGGTTTTCCGCAGGCCTTAGTGGGATAGCACTGTCTGCACTACTGCTGACGCAAATGGACAAGATTGTACTCAGCAAAATGCTGAGTCTCACGGAATTTGGGCAGTATGTACTTGCTACGACCTTGGTTGGAGGGTTGTATTTCCTAATAAATCCGGTCTTCAGTGTTATTTATCCAAGATTTTCTGCACTTGTTGCTGATGGTGATACGGAAAAATTAACTTATGTATACCGACTGTGGACTAATACGTTCGCGGCAATATTTTTCCCCATTGCGATGGTACTTACGCTTTTTGCTGAAGACCTTGTTCTTTTATGGACCGGAAATTCGGAAGTTGCCACAGGTATCGCACCGATAATAATGTTTCTAACCTTTGGTACCGCATTGCATGCAATGATGTACTTCACCTATGCGTTGCAATTGTCATACGGAATGACGCGGCTTCCCCTCACGATAAACATCGTACTGACCGTTGTATTGGTTCCTATTATCGTAACTCTAACTCAATCTTTTGGCGCGACGGGCGGGGCAATAGCGTGGTTGGTCTTTCACGTGCTGTACATGCTGCTTGGAACTTGGCTCACACATCGACATTTGCTCAAAGGGGTTGGCACCAAATGGTTGTTCCTTGATGTCGGCATCCCGCTTATTTTGACCTTAATTGGAGGCGCGCTATTTGGCCTTTTGACTAACGAGAATTCCAGCTTTCAATATACAAAATTGGTATACGGAGGGCTGACCGCCCTATCGGTCTCTTTCTGTTCGTTAGTGTTATCACCTAATCTTCGATCAGCGCTTTGGTCTCATAAGTGTCTGGGAAAGATAGGTAATCTGCGTCTATTGAGCTAGTGATAGTTGTGATGAATATCAAATGAAAATGATTGAGATGTATTACTCGCAATTCGGAGAGGACAAAATTCTCCATAACTTATTTCGCAGAAAAAAAAGCGGTGTATGTGTTGAGGTCGGTGCAAATGATGGGGTGAATGACAGCAACTCATACTTCTTTGAAATACTCGGGTGGACTTGTGTGCTTATAGAGCCCAATCCAACGTTGTGCCAAGAAATTCGCAAAGCGCGAAATGCACGGCTCTATGAGTGTGCAGCGTCCTCAAAAATTGGCAGCGCAACGCTCTATATCGCAGAAGGGGCTGAACGGGCACACGGGGTGTCCACAATCAGCAGTGATCCGGAAGTTCATGACAAGATCAAAAGTTACGGCTTTAGAAGCAAGCCAATTCAAGTCAAAACCAGAACTTTAGACGACATCCTATTAGAGGCAGCTCTGACCAGCGGGATCGATTTTGTAACGATCGATGTTGAAGGACATGAGCTAGAGGTTCTTGAGGGATTTTCTCTTGAGAGATGGGGGCCGAAAATAATCATCGTAGAAAATAATTCACATCAAGAAAATAATAAAGTGCAAAAACACCTTAAAAAAAATGGCTATGAAATATTCAAAAAAACTGGTGTCAACGATTGGTATGCGTCCTGCAAAAATAGAGATTTCGTGAACATAGAAAACCGTATACGTCACGTGTCTTTGCTATACAAAGCAAAGGTAAAGAACGGTCTAAAAAGAATCCCACTCCTGATGAGCTTGGTTGCATTTCTCAAAATGGAAATATTCCGGTAATGTCCGCAATCCGTCTTTCAGTTTGCATTCCAATATACAACTGTGTTGATTTTGTAGGGCAGGCATTAGATTCAATTCTTCCGCAGACCGACGACAAAATCGAGGTGATTGTCTACGATGGCGGATCAACCGACGGGGCCGCTGAACTAATAGCGACCTATTTAGCGATTTGGCCAAATCTCCAGTATCACCGTGGTCTCAGTCGTGGTGGGATTGATATCGACATGGTAAAGTGCGTCAACTTTGCGCGAGGGGAATATATATGGCTCTTTAGTGGTGATGATGTCATGCGTCCCGGCGCAATGTTGAGAGCGCTATCGTGGTTGGAAATTGGTGACGATGTATATCTATGTGCGCATTCCATTTGTGACCGCAACATGATGTTTGTGCGAACCTATCCAATGCATCTACCCAATGTACCGATCCGGATTGATTTGGCAGATTCGCATTCGCGTTCTGCATGGTTTGAATCGGCGATGACTACAGAACCATTCTTTAGTTTTATGAGCAGCTTATTGGTGCGCCGAGACAAGTGGAATAGTGGGAGGCTCGAAGAGGAATTTATCGGGAGCTGTTGGGGACACGTCTCTCGGTTATTTGGACTCATATCTACGAGTCTCCGAGTCTGTTATGTTGCAGAAACATGGTTGGATATGCGGGGAGGAAATGATTCCTTTCTGGATAAAGGTACCGTAAATCGATTTGGACTCGCAATACAAGGCTATCAAAATATGGCTGACAGGTTCTTTGGTCACCATAGTAGCGAAGCATTTAATATTAGGCGAGTGCTAAGAAATGAATTCACAATCTCTATGTTCATGTACGCCAAAAAAAAGTGTATTATCAGGCCTGATATCGAAAATAAAGACTTGCTGGATGAATTGGTAAGGCTGACTTACAGTGATGGGTCTTTTAAGGAAAGGCTTAGTCTCTATGTTTATCGATGTCCATCATGGTTCTTCGAACTTGCGAAAGTTACCTATCGAAAAACAATGTCGACTGCACATCATATGAATCGGTTTCCGAAATGAAAAAGCTTTCGCTATGCATTGCCACTTTTAAAAGAGGTGACTATATTGGAGAAACACTTGAGTCGATCGTTTGCCAAATAAGTGATGCAGTTGAAGTAATAATTTTAGATGGCGCATCTCCTGATAATACAAGCGAGGTTGTATCCGCATTCACATCAAGATACCCACAAGTAAGATACTTTCGAGAAAACACCAATTCTGGTGTTGATAGGGACTACGATAAGGCGGTTAGCTATGCATCGGGTGAATACTGTTGGCTGATGACTGACGATGATTTGCTTCGTCCGGGCGCTATCACTGACGTTTTAGGTAGATTATCAGGTCAATTCGATCTGGTGGTTGTAAATGCCGAGGTCAAAAATGCCGATCTCTCTCGGACTCTTGCATCGCGTCAACTGAATGCATCAGCCGATAGGACTTACACGAGCATTAGTTCAGAGCAGTTCTGTTCCGAATGTATGCGCTATTTATCATTTATTGGCTGCGTCGTCATACGCAGGGATGTCTGGTTGCGCAGAGACCGCGAATCCTACTACGGGACACTGTTTGTGCATGTTGGCGTAATCTTTCAAGCTGAGCCACTTGAAAACATATATGTGATCGCCGACCCACTGATCATTGTCAGATATGGCAATGCGATGTGGAGTTCTAGGGGGTTCGAGATATGGATGTTTAAATGGCCTCAGCTGGTCTGGTCGTTCAATAACTTTTCAGTTGCAGCGAAGAGTTTGGTGTGCACACGTGAACCCTACAAAGAAGTAAGGGAACTCATTTTAAAGAGAGCAATTGGTGTTTATGGATTGCCCGAATACCGGCAGTTCTTGGCTGGTAAAGTTTTTGGGTTGACGAAAATGCTGGCGCTCGGAGTGGCATGTACACCTGCATGGCTAGTAAATGCATTGGCAAGCCTGCATTGCATAGCTTTCAACAGAAGAGCTCTATTTGGCATATACGACTTCTCCCGAAGCACCAGTTCCACTGTAATTAGTCGCCTGGTCGCCCGCATCATGAAGGTCTGATCGCTGATGAAAACCGTGCTCATTACCGGTGTAACCGGGCAAGATGGTTCGTACCTCGCCGATCAATTAGTGGGAACTGCGTCTCGAATTATTGGTGCAGTTCGGGATGTGCATAAAGTGCAAGTTTTTCGCGCGGCACATTCAGTGCCAACGGTCGAATTTGTTTACTGGAATATGTTTAACCAGCAAATGATGGTAGATGTGTTGTCCCAGTATCGCCCTACTGAGATTTATAACTTTGCAGCCTATTCATCCGGTGCAGGAATGTATGACGATGCAGTTGGCATTGGCGACGTCAATGGGCTTGCCGTGACGCGTTTGTTGGAGGCCATCCGAACTGTGGACACCAAAATCCGCTTTTGCCAAGCGTCAAGCCGAGAGATTTTTGGGGTAGCCAAAGAGAGCCCGCAGACAGAGCAGTCAGTCGTCAACCCTCGCAGCCCTTACGGGGCCGCAAAGCTCTATGCAGACACCATGGTGCAAATATACCGGCAACACTATGGCCTGTACGCTTGTTCAGCGATCCTATTCAACCATGAAAGCCCGCGAAGGGGCTTAGCCTTTGTCACCAGAAAAATCACAAACACAGCAGCCAAGATCAAGCTTGGGCTTGCGAGTGAGCTGCGATTGGGTAATCTTGATGCGCGAAGAGATTGGGGTTACGCCGGTGACTACGTCCGTGCGATGTGGTTGATGCTGCAACAGCCACAGGCGGATGACTATGTGATTGCAACTGGAGAGACCCACTCCGTGCGGGATTTTTGCCAAGTTGCATTTGAGCATCTGGCGCTTGACTATCGGGATTACGTGCAAGAAGACGCTTCCGCATATCGTCCATTAGAGTCGGTTGAGCTGGTCGGGAATGCTGAGAAGGCAAAAAGACAGCTTGGATGGGAGCCTGAGGTTAAATTTCGGGCACTCGTTGGCATGATGGTGGACGCTGACATCGCGTTAGTGCGTAGAGAAAACATACTTAATTAACGTGAGCCAAAAACAGCTATGTACACAAAGATCGTGAAATGCAGGATTTGCAATAACACGCATTTAGAGCGCGTATTGGATCTGGGCGAACAAATGCTTACGGGCGTGTTTCCGCGTGAAGTGGATGCCATGGTAACCACCGGGCCATTGTGTTTGGTCAAATGTTGTGGCGGAGATGATGTTTGCGGTTTGCTGCAACTGGAGCATACCTACGATCTAGGCGAAATGTACGGAGAAAACTACGGCTATCGTTCTGGTTTGAATGCCAGCATGGTGGCGCATTTGCATGCCAAAGTGCAACGCATTAAGACGTTGGTGGCGCTGAACCCTGGTGATTTGATTGTGGATATCGGCAGTAATGACAGTACTACCCTACAGGCCTATCCCCATGACCTTAACCTGGTGGGTATTGACCCTACCGGCGTCAAGTTCCATAACTTCTACCCACCCCATATCAAACTCATTCCAGACTTTTTCTCCTCTCGCTTATTGAAGGAGTCTTTTCCAAGGCGCAAGGCCAAGGTGGTGACTTCGTTCTCCATGTTCTATGACCTCGAATCACCGATGGATTTCATGCGAGAAGTTCACGAAGTGATTGCGGACGACGGGATTTGGGTGTTCGAGCAAAGTTACATGCCGACGATGTTGGCTACTAACTCGTACGATACGGTGTGCCATGAGCACCTAGAATTTTACGCGCTACGGCAGATTCAATGGATGACAGAGCGGGTTGGGTTCCACATTCTTGATGTGGAGTTCAATGATGTCAATGGTGGGAGTTTTTCGATTACGGTTGCGAAAACTGCAAGTAGATGCACGGTGCTGCCTGCTGTGCAGAAGATCCTGGATCAAGAACATGAATTAGGCCTTGACACCTTAGTGCCGTACCAAGATTTTGCTGAGCGAATTGCGAAAACCAGGGACGATTTGCTGGCATTCATCTTTGGTGCCAAGGCCGATGGCAAAACGGTTGCGGCGCTAGGTGCATCTACTAAAGGGAACGTATTGCTGCAGTACTGTGGGCTGACAGATAAAGAAGTATCTTTTGTTGGCGAGGTAAATGCAGAAAAATACGGCTGCTACACACCAGGTACTTGGATTCCAATCATTTCAGAGGTGGAGGTACTGGCTAAAAAGATTGACTTTTTTATTGTGTTGCCATGGCATTTTCGGAAATTCTTTGAGAGTTCGCCTGTCTTTCAAGGTCAGAAATTAGTTTTTCCGTTGCCAATGTTGGCTATGGTTGAGCGGTGAACTTCCCGCAACACTTCTTCCCCGACGGCTACAGAAGAAACCACCCACAATCCCAGTCTCAGCGATGCAACCATACCCAAAGAACTCATTGACTGGACAAACGCTTCAAGCCCATGTCGTGTTGGATATACTTGACTGACGGTTCCACGATTGTTCCTTCGATTCCACGGCTGGCTCTTCGTTCGAGGGCGAACCAGAAACGGCCCATGAATGTTCTACAACGCTGAGTCAATATATCCGCTTTCAATGCAATTTTTCCAAGATCAATGTCTGTCGCTTTTGTCGATGTGGATTCAAATCTCTTTCTGGATTTGGCTTGTAACCCATAACTCCAAAGTGGTTGGCTTGACGGATATAGTGCCTGCAAGTGGCCATTTACCACTCAAGAGTATCTTCGCGTGAAGAAGTCTCTGACAAAGTCCATGCTAGTAGCCGCCAAGGCGTTTGCTTTTGTCGCTACGGTTCCGTTCCGGTTCCGAAGAAATAGAATACGTCCGCCCGTCCATGTATCCCACTCACAGTGGAAGAACTTTCTCGTTGAACGCTTTAACAAACCAGGCATGAGAATCTTGGAGATTGGCTCAAGGAATGTCACAGGGACCAATCTGAGGGCAAATTTCGACAAAGCGGAGTACGTTGGATTTGACTACTACGAAGGTGAAAATGTTGATATCTCGGGCGATGCCCACAAGTTGGCGTCTTATTTTTCAACATCAGAAAAATTCGACCTGATCTTTTCCAGCGCAGTATTCGAGCACCTTTGCATGCCCTGGATAGTCTCAGAACAAATCGCAAAGCTTCTTAATATCGGTGGCCACGTCTTCATAGAGACACATTTCTCCTTTAGTTCGCACGAACGTCCTTGGAATTTTTTCCAATTTTCTGACATGGGGCTCAGAGCATTGTTCAACGCCGAGCTAGGCTTCGACCTTGTAGAACACGGAATGAGTAATCCGATTTCTGGATACTTTGCGCACAACTCCGATCCGGACCTGCGTCACCTCCCCGTGACAGAACTTTACTGCCACAGCGAGATTCTGTGCGTTAAGACACGAGAAGCACTAAACTTTGATTGGAGAAAAGTCTCGGTCGACAAGGTAGTTGATGGAACGGCCTATCCCTTGCCCTGAATTAGCTCAAGACTAGCGATACTTCGCTTGTTTAACGTAAAAGGGCGCGCACCGTTGGTCAGCTTTTGGCTATTTTGCGGAATGCAATATGTTTTTGCGCAAGGTTCTAAGTTATGGAGATATGGCGATTCTGGTGATGAATCGAGTACGTCTTCTATTCAAATCGGCGGTACCTTTTGATTTTCGATACGGAATCAATCGATTAGTCTAATGGCTTGTCAAGCTCTATATCTAGAATCTAGAGTTTTATGAAGAACTCCTAAGCAGCTTGTTTTTTGCTATGAAACCAAGTATTTTCTTGTAAAGAAATGAACATCTCAATATCCATAGTCATAGTAAATTGGAATACAGGCAGCCTGTTGCAGGCGTGTTGTCAATCAATCGAAGATTCTGATTTGAATCATGTGCAGCTGCAAGAGGTTATTGTTGTCGATAATGCATCAACCGATGACTCTGCCAAGGGGGTGGTTGGGCACACATTGCCTCTCCAGCTGTTGATGAATCAGGAAAACCAAGGTTTCGCATTCGCCTGCAATCAGGGGGCGAAATTAGCGACTGGTGAACTCATCCTATTCCTGAACCCAGACGTGCGCTTGTACAAACAGACACTTGAAAGTACGGTGGCTTTTATGTCAAGTTTGGAGAGTGTAGAAATTGGTATCTGTGGCGTCCGACTAGAAGATGCTGAGGGAAACTACACGACAAGCGTCTCACACTTTCCAAGTGCATTGGGTGTCGTGCGTAGTGCTTTGGGTTTTCGCCCTCCGCGGGCCGAAGAACTACTTAGCAGGGGCAATCAACCCAATGTTTCAGTTGAAGTCGATCAGGTGATTGGGGCCTACTTTTTGATTCGATCAAAGCTGTTTCGTCAATTAGGCGGTTTTGACGAACGGTTTTTTGTCTACTTTGAAGAGGTTGACCTTTCTGTGCGTGCCCGATCCGCAGGATGGCGCAGTGCTTGCCTTCCCGGGGTTGCTGCATTCCATTTGGGAGGAGGGTCTTCGCAACAGATCAAAGCGCGGCGTCTTTTCTATTTTCTCCGGAGTCGACTTCTCTATTCCGGTAAGCATTTTTCCTGGGCCGGTTTAAGTTACGTAGTGTTTGCGACGCTTTGTATCGAAGTGTGTACTCGATCGATTCTGGCGGTTTTCCAGTGTTCGTGGCAACGCCTTTGCGAAACCTGGTGTGCTTATGGCATGCTCTTTCGCTGGTTGCCTCAATGGCTGTTTGGGGTAAGGCGTTGATGCACCTGCGGATATTGGTACTGTCCAAGTACAGTCGTCTTGGACCCTCCACTCACTTGCGCTCCTTGTTGTTGCGTTGGACACATCAATGGTTGTGGAAGGGCACATGCCAGTGATGAATGTGCGAGTACTGCTGTTGTCGAAGTATGGCCGTCTGGCTGCCTCTACGCGTTTGCGGACGCAACAATATCTACCTGATTTGCAAAGAGCAGGTCTGCAAGTTGCAGTGCATTCCTTGGTTTCGGATGATGCGCTTATCGCTCGTTACCAGCGTGGTCACTACCATGTTCTCGTTCTCCTTCTTGCGTATTTTGAGCGTGTACGTACGTTGATAGGACGCCACACGTTCGGCGTGGTCTGGATAGAAAAAGAGGCCTTGCCGTGGTGGCCTTTGTGGATAGAGAGGCGTTTGTTGCGGGGCGTTCCATATGTTCTGGACTATGACGATGCCGACTTTCACAACTACGATTTGCATAGATGGGCATGGGTTCGCCGCGTATATGGTCGGCGTCTTGATGGCCTTATGGCAGGCGCTGCGCTAGTTGTAGTCGGCAATGAATATTTGGCGGAGCGGGCGCGTGACGCTGGCGCACGCAAAGTGGAAGTGGTACCAACCGTTATTGACTTGGTTCGTTATCCCTACGATCGCAATCAGGTGTCGCAGCAATTTGACAGGCTGCGCATTGTTTGGATTGGGTCGCCGAGTACTGTTCACTATCTACAGTCGATTCGTGAGCCTTTGGCGCGTCTTGCCACCCAAGTGCCCTTCGTGCTCCGCGTGATTGGCGGGGGAGTATTGGAGCTACCTGGCGTGCAACTCGAGCTTGTGGACTGGACCGAAGCCACTGAGGTACAGAGCATTCGCGATTGTGATGTCGGCATCATGCCGCTGCTGAATACGCCGTGGGAAAAGGGTAAATGTGGGTACAAGTTGATCCAATACATGGCCTGTGGTCTACCCACGGTCGCGTCCAATGTGGGCGCCAATGCAGAAATAGTTCAAAACGGGGTGACTGGATATTTGGCGAACCATCCAGATGATTGGGTATCCGCGTTGGCTGGCCTACTGGCAGACAGCAAATTACGTCACACAATGGGCGTAGCAGGACGCGTGTTAGTAGAAGGAAAATACTGTGTGCAGCAGACGAGTCCAAAGCTCATCCATTTACTTTCAGCGTGCGCCAAATCCATTCAGCACAATGCGAATGGTCTTGAAGAGAATCAATAAGTCCAGCGCCACAGAGTAGTTGGCCACATAGTACAAGTCGTAGCTGAGTTTGACTTTTGTACCCTCTTCACTGTCGGCATAGCCCTGCTGCATTTGGGCCCAGCCGGTTAGCCCGGGGCGTACCAAGTGGCGGTAGGTGTACGCCGGGATGCGCATTGCAAATGATTCGACAAACTCCACCTGTTCGGGGCGTGGGCCAATCAGACTCATGTGGCCGAGCAAAACATTTACCAGTTGCGGCAATTCGTCGAATCGCCAGCGGCGTATGAAGCGGCCTACGCGGGTAACGCGGTTGTCCTGTGCCTTCGCAAACTGGGCGGTCTCGGGCGTGGGCGTGTGGCGCATGCTGCGAAACTTCCACAACCGAAAGGCATGCCCGTCGCGCCCGGTGCGCAGCTGGCTGTACAGCGCTGGTCCGCGCGAGTCCAGCCGCACGGCCAGACCGACCGCTACACACAGGGGTAACCACAGTGGCAGCGTGAGCAGAACCGCAAATACATCCGCCACCCGTTTGGCCACGTCATAGGCTGGGTTGCCATCCATCTGCCAGAGGTCGTCTCGTTTGGACGGCAACATCTTGCGCCCACTCAGCAATTCGGCTACTGCTTCCACGCTGTATAGCCGCATATGGCTGAGCTTGAGTCGGCCCAGCAATTGGCTGCGTTGTGTGGTGGACGGTACGCGGCGGTCCAGCACCACACCATCAAAGTCCATAAACGCACCCAGGTCCGCGTTGTCGGCAGGAAACGGATGCAGCTCGATGTCACGGTTTTGCAAGGTGTCCATGCCACACCAACTGTTGAGCAGTTCGGGAATGCCGGGATCCAGGCAGGTCAGACGTTGCAAGGGAAGGCGTCGGCGTAGCCGGTTTCCCAATAAGAACCAGGCCGTAGACAGGACATAAACCAACAGGACCGCGCCGCGTGAATACGGTTGCTGCAGCAAGGCAAAACCCAGCATCAGCAGCAAAAATGGCATCGCTGTGGTGACCAGCAACAAACTGGTGCGCTCTGCCGATGGCAGGCCGGCTCCGCTGTAGATCCAATGGGCGGCCAGCAGATACGGCAGTGAACACCACAATACCGTTTGTGGAAACTGGGGCGTAACCAGTTCACCCCACAGCAGGCCCAGTGCAATTCCATAACTCAACAGCAACGTGATTCCGCCGACGAACGACCACGCAAGCTGTGCGGTCTGCCGACGCGCGGTGGACGAGGCCAACCTATTGCGCTCGGTGTGCGGTGTTGTGCGGGTGGGTGTTACGTGCATGGGTGGTAAGGTATTTGGCGCTTATACCGCCTCCATCATTTTGCAATACTGTCGTTCTACTGCCTCTGCCATTTTTGTGTCACTGAAGTGTGCCAGGTAGCGCGCGCGGCTGGCGTGCCCCATGCGCACCCGGAGTGCGGCGTCGTTTTGCAAACGGTCCAGGCAGCTTGTGAGCCCAGCTTGGTCGTCTGGTTGCACCAGGAATCCATTCACTCCCTCTTCAACCAGTTCGCGGACCCCACCCACATCGGTTGCCACAATGGGTAGGCCTGCGCACATGGCTTCGATGATGGACAGCGGCAGCCCCTCATAACGAGAGCACAGCACAAAAATGCCAGCTTGCGCTAGCAAATGCGGGAGTTGATTGCTCAGACCTAGGCATTCAACCCTTTCGTGGTGCTTGGGTGAGTTTATTGCGACCCGCCTCAAAAATTCAGGCGAAGCCGTACCTTCACCGACAAGAACCAGCCTGAAGCGTGTTGCGCAGTCATCAAACGACCTAAGTAACAAATCATGATTCTTGGCATGACACACACGCGCCGACATGATGACCGCTGTACTGTGGTTCACGTCTGATCTGCACCCATGATCAGCCACACCGTTGTGAATGGTCACGCAGCGATGGGGTGCAAGCTTCAGTTGACCAAGCCCAATGTGGCGATCCGCTTCAGAGACAAAAATGTAGCGTGATCCAGGAATCAACGCCAGCAACCACTCAGTAACAAAAACAAAAGCGCTTTGCACTTTTGTACGCCCTTTGCCAAATCCCCAACCGTGAACGGTGTATATAACTGGCACATTCAAGAAAAATCCAACCAAACGGGCGATCATCCCGGCTTTGCTGCTGTGTGCGTGTAACAGAACAGGCTGCTCAGCACGAACAACCTTTAGTAAGGAAAAAAAACAGCGGAGGTCGCTAACGGGGTTGATATTGCTCCTCAACGAAGGGATCACCATGCTGCGCACGCCGTGGGGCCGCAGCGCTTCTCGGACGGGGCCATCTTCTCCAAACACCATGACTACATCAAACTTTGCTTGTAATATCGTCACGAGTGTCAAGACATGTATGGGCGCACCGGCCCAATCTGCGTTGGTGGATGCCACGAGTATTTTCTTCCGGCTATCCGCCACTGGTGTTCTCCATGCTCGGGCCTGTTTCAGTTATCGTATCGGTGCAATGGTAAGGGCGATGCCGCTCATTCTTGCAAATACTGTTCTTATGCCTTTCTCTGCTGTCTTTTTTCTGTTGACTTTGCCTTGGCTCAATCCGTTTACTTTTGGTCCCATGCCCGGCGTGGTGCCGTGGTTGTTTTCTCTGGCCTGTACGGGCGCAGTGCTGGGTATTCGGACCAGTGCCGTGCTGGCCATGTCGCACGGGGCATGGGTGCGGGTGATTGCATGCGCTTGGCTGGGTGCGGCGCTGGCCAACGCAGCTATCGGGTTAGTCCAGTATTTCGGGTCTAGTGCTGAACTGGCACCTTGGGTCAATGGCACGGGCCTAGGTGAGGCCTATGGCAATCTGCGCCAACGCAACCAGTTTGCTACGCTCACCGTAATAGGCATGGCGCCGTTGGTGTGGTGGGTGTTGCAAGGCGCGTCCTGGACGCTGGCGAGTGGGGCTGCAGTATTGTTGGCGTTGGGCAACGCGGCCTCGTCATCGCGCACCGGTCTCTTGCAGTGGATGGTGCTCTTGGCTTTGTTTCTGTATTGGGGCGGAGCCCGGCACTTGGGGCTGAGGCGGGTGCTGGTGGTAGCGGTGGTGGCGTATATCGGCGGCATGCTGGCTTTGCCATGGGGGGCTGGGCTGGACCCATTGACCAGCGGAGCCTGGGCCCGCTTGCACCAAAACGATGCGGCCTGTTCAGGGCGGCTGACCCTATGGTCCAACGTGTTGCACCTGATTGCCCAAAGGCCCTGGGCGGGTTGGGGCTGGGGGGAATTGGACTACGCCCATTTCATCACGCTGTACCCTGCCGAGCGCTTTTGTGACATTTTGGACAACGCGCACAACTTGCCGTTGCAACTGGCGGTGGAGTTGGGCTTACCCATTGCGCTTTTGGTCTGCGGTGCAAGCGTGTGGATGGTTTTGCGTGCCAGACCGTGGTGTGAAAAGTGCCCAACGCGGCAATTGGCATGGGCCGTGTTGGCGGCCGTGGGACTGCACAGTTTGCTCGAATACCCGTTGTGGTATGGGCCGTTCCAGATGGCGGTGGGTTTGTGTGTGTGGTTGCTGTGGCGCACGCCCCGGCTGGCAGACGGGCCTACACAGAATTTTGAATCTTTTAGACCTATGGCTCTCGTATATAGTGCGTTGGCAGCTACTATTTTAATAGCATTTAGCACCTATTCGGCATGGGACTATTGGCGTGTCAGCCAGTTGTATCTGGCATCAACGGAGCGCGCCAGTGCTTACCGGGACAACACGCTGGAAAAACTCCAAGGCACTTGGCTATTCAAGAACCAGGTGCAGTTTGCCGAGCTGACCACGATAGAGCTCACGTCACGCAATGCCGAGCGGGGGTATTCCTTGGCGCAGCAGTTGCTGCACTTTTCTCCAGAACCGCGGGTCGCCGAAAAGCTGATCGAGAGCGCCACGTTGTTGGGGCGCAATGACGAGGCAGTGTATTACCTGGCCCGTTACCGGGCTGCGTTTCCCGAGGCCCATGCGCGGTGGGCTGGCCCCTTAGTTAGCGACAAAACTCCCTGACTTCCCCCCGTGCTTTTCGAGCAGTTTCACATCGGTTATGGTCATGCCACGGTCGACGGCCTTGCACATGTCGTATATGGTCAGAAGCGCCACTTGCACTGCGGTTAGAGCCTCCATTTCCACGCCGGTTTGCCCTACTGTCTCTGCGGTGGCTGTGCAGGACACATGGGCGGGCTCTGTCGCCGTTGCGTGGACCAAGGCGAAATCTATGGCCACGCGCGTGAGCGCAATGGGGTGGCACAGAGGAATGAGGTCACTGGTTTTCTTAGCCCCCTGGATTCCGGCAATGCGGGCAATACCCAGCACATCGCCCTTCTTGGCATTGCCCGATTCAATCAATGCCAGCGTGATTGGCAGCATGGCGATGCGCCCGCTGGCTACGGCAATGCGGTGGGTGGCGGCCTTGGCGGTAACATCCACCATGTGGGCTTGGCCTTGGGCGTCAAAATGGGTGAAGGGTTGCATGGGGCACTATTGAAAATGGTGAAAACCACCCTAAACTGGGCATCGCTGAACTTTACCCGAGCTTCACGCTCGTAGTAACCTGTTTCGACTACGCTTGAGGTTGGTACAAACATGAAGATGGCATCACATCCCCCCGCATTTTGGCGTGACCGCATCCAGGCCAGCGCCATTCACCTGACCATCAGCCTGGTAGTGGCTGCACTGGCCGCAGCGCTGGTGTTCGGCATCTGGTATCCGTATCCCTATCGCGAGATTTCGGGTGGGCGCGAGTTGTTTTTAATCTTGGTAATTGTGGATGTGATCCTTGGTCCGTTGCTAACGCTGGCTATTTTCAACCGCACCAAGTCCTGGTCCGTGCTGCGGCGAGATCTGATGGTCGTGGCTGCACTGCAGTTCGGCGCATTAGGGTATGGCTTGTGGACCGTGAGTGTGGCTCGGCCAGTCCATTTGGTGTTTGAGATCGACCTGTTTCGCGTGGTGCATGCCATCGAGATTCCGCCCGAGATGCTTGACAAAGCTCCCCGTGATATGACTGTCCTACCGCTGACCGGACCGACACTATTGGCGCTGCGACCCTTCCGCGACTCAAACGAAAGTCTGGATGCGACCCTAGCGGCAGTGCAGGGAGTGTCGTTGTCTTCGAGGCCTGACTTGTGGCAATCCTACGCACATGCAGTGCCGCGGGTTTTGGCGGAAGCAAAGCCGGTAAAGTTGCTCAAGGCTCGGTTTGCTGGTCGCGCCGCAGAAATTGACCGGCTGTTAGCCGCCACCGGCAGTAGTTCCGAGACCGTGGTGTACCTGCCAATGGTGGGGCGTGATTCTTTTTGGACCGTGTTCCTGGACTCCGTCACGGCCCAAGTCGTTGCCACCATGCCACTGGACCCATTTTGAAAATTGACTTTGACCACGCCAGCCCGATAGGCTTTGTGAATACTATGAAGCTTGCCATTATTTTGGTAGCAACAAGTGCCTCCCTATTGCTCAGCGCACAAGCAGCACCGCCTCGCCCAGAGACCACCAGTGCCGCTTTGCCTAACTTGGGAGACGGCGCCGACATCACAACTAGCGCGGAGCGTCGCATTGGCGACCGCATCGCCCGCGAGCTGTACCGCGATGCTGACTATCTGGACGACGCGGTGATGATGGAATACGTTCAAGGAATCTGGCAGCCCTTGTTGACTGCCGCCCGTTTACGTGGCGATCTGCCGCCCGAATTGGACGAGGCGTTTGCCTGGGAAATCTTAGTGGGACGCGATCGCTCGGTAAACGCTTTTGCATTGCCGGGCGCTTATTTTGGACTCCACCTCGGTCTAGTGGGTGTCGTGGCGAGCCGGGATGAGTTGGCTTCCGTATTGGCGCATGAACTGAGCCACGTGACCCAGCGTCACATCGCCCGCAAGATGACGCAGCAAAATCAACAGACACCGTGGTTGCTGGGTGCCATAATCTTGGGTGTTTTGGCGGCCAGCAAAAGCCCGAATGCCGCTAACGCCATGATCATGGGCGGGCAGGCTGTTGGCGCGCAAGCCCAACTAAACTTCTCCCGCGATATGGAGCGTGAGGCTGACCGCGTGGGATTTGCGGTGGCCTCTCAAGCCGGCTTCGCGCCGGATGGGTTTGTATCTATGTTTGACAAACTGCAGCAGTCATCGCGCTTGAACGATTCTGGCAATTTTCCATATCTGCGCAGCCATCCACTCAGCAGCGAGCGCATGGCAGACATGCAGTCCCGTATCGAGCTGCCCGATGTGCAGCAGCCCGATAAACTCGGTGTACGTAAAAATGTTCAGGAAGCGGACCAAGCGATGATGGCTGCGCGAGCGCGCGTTCTTTCCAACTTTACGGCAGACGCCTTGCGCAACTGGGCGGTAGACGCGGATGTTGCGCAAACTAGCCGTATGACGGCCACCCAAAAAGCTGGTACCTTGTATGGTGCAACATTGGCCGCCATCAAGCTGCGCGACTACAAAGAAGCCCAAGCCCTATGGATGCGTTTGTCTGATGGTGTGCGCAGCGACGAGGCGGCATCCCGCCTTGCGCGTCTGTTGGGCGTCGAGCTGCAGTTGGCACAGAATGATGGTGTTGCCGCACTGAGGCTCTTGCAAAGTGACCGGAGAACTGCAGAAAAACTGAGCCGTGCCGAGTTGTTTTATGTGGCTCAGGCGCGGCTGCAGTTAGGCAGCAAGGAGGCAATGGCGTCGATCACCCAAAACCTCCAAGCATGGGTGGCCGAGCATCCGCGTGATGCGCAGGCCTGGCATTGGTTGGCCTCGGCCTATGAGGCAGAAAGCCGCACGCTCAGTGCCATTCGCGCACGCGCAGAGATCAATGTCGCGCAACTTGACTATCCCGGCGCGTTAAGTCGTTTCAAAACGGCCCAGGATTGGGCCCGCAACGGGGGAGCTGGAACCGACCACTATGAGGCATCCATCGTGGATACCCGCACCCGACAGGTGGAGTCATTGGTGAGGGAACAGGCGCTGGAGCGCTGAGTCAGCGGCCGCCTGTGCCTTTGCCAGTTTCTCCTGGTACATGGCACGCAATGCATTTTGTAGATTTACGGCAAATCGTGCACTATCAAAGAGCGGTGACTTTAAAGTCTTCTCACGCAACTGATTTCTAAGCCGTTCCAAGGCCTCGGGGTCATTGGAGAACCGCTGAGCAATCTCCACAAACGCTGTTTCATCTTTCGCAACCCAGTCGGTCAGGCCCACGCAAGTCAACATGGATACTCCCTGCAGGGAGATCATGGTGTCACCCGCCAGGGTGACTGTGGGTACACCCATCCAAAGTGCGAATGCAGTGGTGGTGCCGCCAGTGTAGGGAAAAGTGTCTAGCAGGATATCAACGTTACAGTGGGCCTCCAGGTAGTCCTCCATCCCCATGGCTCCTACCAGTTCCACTCGCGCAAGGTCAATGCCGGCCAAGACCATGTTGGCGCATATCCGGTTTCGGATGGATAGGCTATCAATGCTCTTATTTTGAATCCGCAAACGGGATTGGGGCACTGCTGCCAAAACTGTAGCCCATACCCGCAGCACCTTGTCATTGAGCTTGCTTGCTTGTTGAAACGATCCGAACGTTACGTACCCTTTGGTTTTGCAAGGAGACGGTGCGGTCGGAATGGCACGTGACGTCTTAGGCACGGTCATGCACAGCCGTGTGTCCGGCAGGCGAACCACGGTTTCACTGAACCACTCTTGCGAATCATCGGGTACGCACACCGTGTCGGCAATGATGTAGTCCATGCTCGTCAACCCGGTACTTGCAAAATAACCCAGCCAGGCAACTTGCACAAGTGCGGGCTTTCGAGCAAAGACTGGTAAACGCGCATCGCCCGTATGTCCGCTCAGGTCAATTAGCACGTCAATATGTTGCGTGTGTACGAGTTTTGCCACTTCGTCGTGGCTCAATTGCTGGATGTCGTGCCAATCGGCAAACAATGCCTTGAATACGTTAGTGGACGAGTCATCTATTTGGTTGTTGGAAAAAGCCACCAAATGGAATTGACTTTTATCGATGTGCTCCAGCACACCAACCAAAAAATGGAGAACTGGGTGCTCTCTGAATTCTCCGGTTACAAAGCCAATGCGTAAGGTCTTGCTTTGCGCGCCAATAGGGACAGTTGATGTTGCCGGAATCGGTAAGTCAGGACTTTCAATTGCTGAGGCAAATCGCTCGGCCGCTTCTCGGTAAGATCGATTCAGTTCGGTGGAGGCATGACTCAGGTTCAGCAACAAGAGTGAATGCGAGGGTACGTAGTCTGGTTGGTGTTCTATCGATTTTTCCAATAGTTCCACTGCAGCACGCGAGTTGCCACTTCTCGTATGGAAATAACCCTGGTGGTATCGGGTCTCATAGATTACAGTTGGGTCGGCAGTTTCTGCCATTTCAAAATATCGCCGTGCTTCCTCTCCACGCTCCAGTCGGCAAAGTGCAGCCCCAAGAATGATGCAAATCCGAACTTCGTTGACGCCCATTGCAACCGCTGCCATAAGGTGTTCCACGGTGCCCGAAAGATCAAAAGCATCGGTACACAATTTGGCGAGCAGGAGGCGATAGTCGGCATTGTCCGGGTACAACAAAATCTGCTTTTCGATGAATGCTTTGGCATGCAAACCCCTACCTTGAAGCTTTAGCAATCGCAACACGTCTTCACACGCACGGTTGAAATCTGGTTTAGCATTCAGCGTGGCGGTGAAATGGCGTATCGCGTCGTCCAGGTCACCTTGCAGTTCGCTGATCTCTCCCAGCAAATAGTGGGCCTCGAAGGCCTGTGGGTCAGTATTACCCGCGTAGGCAGCTCGGCGTAATGCGACGCGGGCCGCAGCCAATTGGTTTTGCTCCTTCAGGACATAACCCAGACAGACCAGTAATCGGGTGTCATCGGGGGTTAGGGTCAAGGCCTCACGAAAGAGACTTTCTGCCTCCTCAAATGCCGCTTCTGCAATCAGGGCATTGCCTTGCGCCCGAAGACGTTCTACGGCCGCTCCATCAACCACAGGCAGTGCTGGCGAAGTGGTGGCTGTTCCGGTGAGCGTCTCTAAGCGGCGTATCAGTGCTAGGCGGAGTCCGTCAAACATGGGATCCTTTGCCTATTGGGAACGCAAGGTGATCAGTACCCAGGCAGCCAGCGAATCTGTCAATTGCTGGTCGTAGCCAGCATCCTTCAAGTCCCACTTGAACGTGTTCAGGAGTTTGGCGGTTTTGTAAAAGTTCAGTATTTCTTCCCGCTTGAATTGGCGGATTCGCTTCAGCATTCTTTCTTTGGCATAGTTGACTTTAGACTGGCGCTTGCTGTCACTAAGCTTGGGATCATTGGGCGCCAACTCTTTGACCAAGGCAGCCAATTCAGCGCCAAATGTCTCTGAGTTTTTTGCGCTTAACCACTTGAACATATCAATTTCCCATTCGAGTTGACCTTAACCGTGTCGGGTGACTGGGACATTCTAAGCTGCCAGGAACGGAGTTTGGGTGGGGAGACTAGCCGGGAAAGTAGCTAGACGATGTGGGTGCGATGATGGGGTGGGCATGGATAGAATTGCGGACGGTGCGCTTTCGCTTTTATTCAAGTACACACAGGGGCAAGTCGTTATGGGAATCTTGATGGAACTCCTTCGGGATATGTTTGCCCGTCGTGGGGCTGTGCAAGTTTCGGCGATGGAGAAAGACACAAGATCGCCTGCTGCCGCCAAAGTCTTGAATGTTGGCGGAGGTAGTAAGGACACCCCCATCCCCGACTATTTTGCGGGCTGGCAGCATGATCTGCTAGATATTGACGATAGGGGGGCTCCAGACTTGGTTTGTGATGCCCGCGAACTTCTTCGCTTAGAGGCGGCGCAATACGATGCGGTGTATTGCTCACACAATCTGGAACACTACTATCGCCACGATGGACTCAAGGTGTTGCGGGGATTTGTGCATATTTTGAAAGAAGATGGTTTTGCCGAGATTCGCGTGCCCGATATTGCGCAAGTTATTGAAGCCGTGCAGGTCCATAAGCTTGATCCGGATGACGTTCTCTATGAAAGCGCGGCTGGGCCAATTTCCGCCCATGATGTGCTGTACGGGTTGCAGTCCGAAATTGTGAATAGTGGACAAGACTTTTATGCACACAAAACTGGGTTTACTCCCAGGTCGCTCATGAAGTTTCTGAAAGAAGGTGGTTTTCAGCATGTTTTCTTGGCCGAAGGCGTGCCGCTGGGGGTTCATGCGTTGGCCTTCAAAATGGAGCCGACGGCCAAGCAGTGTGCGTTATTAGAGCTATCCCTTTCGTAGTGCATTGCACACCACGTTTTGGCAGCCATCCACATCACCGACATCGAATCGGCCATTAACTTTTGGCGGGCGCGCCAGCCATCGCCCGATGGCATCACGCTGCCGGCACCTACGCGTGCGTTGGCGGAGGTGTATGCCCGCATGGTGTATGCGCACGCGTTGCAGGTGGATGTGTCAGCATGCAGCGAGGCCGCGTACGCTGCGTGGCTGGAGTGGTACGCTAGCACGCCCGATACGCCGTGTATTGCCATTTGCTCCACCAGTCAGGGTGACGCATTGTGCAAGGGTTGTGGCCGCACGTTTGAAGAGGTGCAGCTATGGCCCGGCATGAGCCCTGTCGAGAAGCGCGATACCTGGCATCGAATCACCGTTGAGAGTACTGGTTGGCGGTTCAATAAATATGCGGAGCGTGCAGCAGAGGGTAAGTAGGCACTACTAAATAGATAGCTGATTACACATATTCCACGAGGGCTGGCGGCTGTTTTTGGTCGCTACTTCCAGCGTACCGGTTCAATGTCCACCGTGGTTTTGTCGTCGCCCAAAGTTAACGTGCCATCCTGAATCGTGGCCTGCAACTGCATGCTGCGCTGCGCCAGCTTGGCAAGGGCTTGCGAACCATCGGTAGGTACCCGCCATACCTGCAACTTGTCCAGACGGGTCAGCTTGTTGGCAATCCCTTTCCACCACACTTCAGCTGCATGGTTGAAGGCGTACACCACGACTTGGTCTGCCTTTTGGCAGGCTTTGGCAATCGGCTTGTCTTCTGGTTGGCCCACTTCGATGCAAAGGCGTCGTTGGCCGGTGAAGTCTGTCAACGATACATCCGGGTCCTCTGGGTCCGACAAACCCGCACCAAAAGCCAATGTGCCGTCTCCATTGCAAATGTCCTGCAGTGCGTGCGCGTGCAGGGCCATTGCCGCCAGCCGAATCATCATGCGCTCATCGGTTTCGCTCGGGTGGCGCGCCAGCGTGAGCGCGTGGTCGGCGTAGTAACCGTGGTCAATGTCCGCGATTTGCAGGTTGACTTTGAAGATTGTGGATTTGAGGGCCATCAGACGCGGCGGGCCAGCTCAGCCGCCATGCCGGTGTAGCTGCCCGGTGTCATGGCGAGCAGTCGCTGCTTTTCGGTGTCTGGAATTTCCAGGTTGGCAATAAAGCCCTGCATCAGCTCGCGCGTCATGGGCGCACCACGGGTGAATTTTTTCAGCTGTTCATAGGGTTGAGGCAGACCGAACCGGCGCATGACCGTCTGGATGGGCTCTGCTAACACCTCCCAGGAAGCGTCCAAATCAGCAGCAATAGCCTCTTCATTGATTTCCAGCTTGTTCAAACCGGTTAACAAGGACTGGTAGGCCAACACCGCATAGCCAATGGCGACGCCCATATTGCGCAGCACCGTTGAATCGGTCAGGTCACGCTGCCAGCGGCTGATGGGAAGTTTTTCACTCAGGTGCTTGAGCAAAGCGTTGGCTAGGCCCAAATTGCCTTCAGCATTCTCAAAATCGATGGGGTTGACCTTGTGCGGCATGGTGCTGGAGCCCACTTCGCCGTCTTTGAGCTTCTGCTTGAAATAACCCAGCGAAACATAGCCCCAAACATCGCGCGCCCAGTCAATCAATATGGTGTCAGTGCGGGCCACGGCGTCAAAAAACTCGGCCATGTAATCGTGGGGCTCAATTTGGATACTGTAGGGCTGAAAGGTAAGGCCCAACCCCAGGGGTTCTGGTGTTTCAACCACTTTCTTGGCAAACGCTTCCCAGTCGAAATCGGGCCAGGCGGACAGATGGGCGTTGTAGTTGCCTACGGCCCCATTCATCTTGCCCATGATCTTGATGCTGGCGATTTTCTCGCGAGCCGCTGTCAGGCGGACCACGACGTTAGCGACTTCTTTGCCTACGGTCGTCGGGCTGGCCGTTTGGCCGTGGGTGCGACTGAGCATGGGGACGTCGGCAAAACCGTGCGCCATGGTGCGAAGCTTGGCAATAACTGCGTCCAACGCGGGCAGCAGCACCAGATCGCGCGCGCCTTTGAGTTGCAACGCATGGCTGGTGTTGTTGATGTCTTCGCTGGTGCAGGAAAAGTGAACAAACTCCTGGGCAGCCACAAGTTCTGGCCGGGCCTCAAATTTCGACTTGATCCAGTATTCCACCGCCTTCACGTCATGGTTGGTGGTCTTTTCGATGGCCTTGATGGCAGTCCCATCGGCTTCCGAAAAATTCTTCACCAAACCGAGTAAGTAAGTACGTGCTCCGGGTGTGAGTGGTTTGAATTCGTGAAAACCAGCATCACTGAGTGCAATGAACCAGGCCACCTCGACTTGAACGCGCCGGTGCATGTAGCCCTGTTCGCTCATCAAGGGTCGGAGGCCAGCCAATTTGGGGGCGTAACGCCCATCCAGTGGAGAAAGTGCGGAAATGGATGAAAAAGTCATGGGTCAATTGTAGGTTGTACGCAACCAATTCTGCGTAAGTACCCGTAGGACGGGCTCGCGCAATCCCTGCTGGATAGAATGAACGTTACAGAAACTGCAGAGCAAACATGAAATTACTTGGATCCACGTCAAGCGCCTATGTACGCAAAGTGCGCGTTGTTTTGGCTGAGAAAAAGCTGGACTACACGTTTGTGCCTGAGGACGTTTGGGGACCTGATACGACGATTTCCGAGTCCAACCCACTCGGAAAAGTACCTTGCCTGATCATGGAAGGTGCTGAAGCCTTGTTCGATTCGCGGGTGATCGTGGAGTATCTGGATACCTTGTCACCAGTTGGCAAGCTGTTGCCCCAGGTGGGTCGCGAGCGGGCCGAGATCAAAACCTGGGAAGCCCTGGCCGACGGCCTGCTGGAGGCCGCCATTCTGGCGCGCCTGGAGGCCACATGGACTGGTCGGACCAAGGCGCAGCGCAGCCAGGCATGGATTGACCGTCAGATGGGCAAAGTGAATGCGACGCTCAAGGCGATGTCTAATGGACTGGGTGAAAAGCAATTTTGCGGTGGACTGTACTTCAGCTTGGCTGACATTGCAGTTGGTTGCGCCTTGGGCTACCTGGATTTCCGTTTCCCCCAGATCACCTGGCGCGAAGACTACCCCAACCTGGTCCGCTTGCACGACAAACTGCTGCAGCGCCCCAGTTTCGCGGACACCATTCCTTCCTAAAACGAATTTAATTGTCCTTGGCGGGCAGCGCAGGTGCGCTGCGAAAGTGGTGGGGGCTTGTTCCAGGGGTCTTTCCCTCAGTCGCATTGCAACACTTGATGCATTGTTCACATAGTTTTACAACTTTGGGCTTTCCATGCCCTGCGGTTGGTACTACAGTGATTCCTCCATGGCAACGCCCTACAAGACCATTTACAAGTGCCGCGACTGCGGCGCTACCAGCTACCAGCCGGTGATGGATCGCGCGCCCAGCGGTGCGTTGCAAGCCACGGGTCAGTACCGTTGCACGGGTTGCAGAAACATTTTTGCCACCATTCGTGATTGGTGGCAGCCGCGCCGGTTGACGGAATTCCAACCCAACTCGTTTCCGGGCTGACGCGTTTTCGGATGAATTACAAGCCTGTGGCTTGCCTATAGCATGTGCCTCAGGTGTTAGCGCGGCGTCTGAGCCAGCGCATCAAGCCACCTACTAGCGGTAACTTTTCATACAGTTCTTGCGCGGCATCCCAATAGTCGCGGTGCAAGGTAACCAGTCCTGTGTCAGCGAACACCAAATGGGACGTCCCTCGAATGGTCTGCAGGGTGTGCTTTTGAAAACCCTTGAAGCGGAAATGAAATTCCCACAGCAAAAAGCACTGCATGTCTTGGGTCACGTGGCCGGTTACAACAAAACGGGGCTCGTTCAATGCAACAAACATGTGCCGAAAAATCTTTTCGATATTGGCTAGGCCCTCAACATCGTTGAACGGGTCCACAAAGCGCGCGTTGGGCGCATAGACCTGCCCGAGGTTTGCCACGCTGTCTTGCGTTAGGGTTTCGAAATACCCGATGATTTGTGCGACATGCGGTGGTGGTGTGGTTTGGGCGGTCATCGTTGCGCGGGGTGTTGGCATGCTCATTGTTGGCGTATTCAAGGGGCGATGCGGCGGACCAGTTGAAAATACATCCGCGTTGGCAGTATCCGCAGTGCTTTCAGCCACAGCGTAAAGCGCTTGGGGAAATGAATCTCAAATGCCCCAAGCGACCAGCCGCGTACGATCGCTGTGGCTGCCTGTGCTGGGGTAAGCAGTGCTGGCATGTCAAATGTGTTGCCTGCCGTCAGCGGCGTTTCTACAAATCCGGGGTTCACAATGGAAACGCCAATGCCCTTTGCATGCAAGTCAAGGTAGAGCGTCTCGGCCAGATTGATGAGCGCGGCCTTGGTCGGGCCATAGGCCAAACTATTGGGCAGGCCCCGGTACCCCGCCACGCTGCCAACCAAGCTGATGTGACCTGTTCCACGCGCGATCATCGCAGGCACCACCGTGTCCAGCACGTACAAGACGCCCAGGTAGTTGACGTCTACATGGCGGACCATGTCGGCCAGGTCCAATGCGTCGGCACGCATGGCGTGGTAGTGCCCTGCACAGTACATGACGCAATCCAGCGGACCGCGTTCAAGCAGTTGGCTCGCAGCAGCTTTCACCGCCTGCGAATCGGTGGCGTCCAGAGCCAGCGCCACGCTGCCCGGGTGCTGCGCAACAAAGGCGTCCAGCGCTGACGCCTTGCGGGCTGAAACGATGACGTGCGCGCCCTGCTGGTGCAAGGCCGCCGCAGTGGCTTCTCCAATGCCGCTGGATGCTCCGACGATCCAGACTGTTTTTCCGTGCCAATCCTGCATCGGTGGATTCAAGGGCGGCAGTAGATTGAAAATGCGTGACATACTGAACGCTACTGTTTTAATAGCTGCTTACGCAATGAATACGAGGGCTAGAGGGCAAATTTGCTTGCATGCTTATCCCCTACCGCTTGGTAAAGGAGAGCGTCACCTCGCCCAGTTGAATGCCAAACTTGGTCATCGCGGCCTTGTTTAACATGACCTTGTCGGTCATCAGATACATCCAATCGTCAAACCCGACTTCGATGACCCGTCCATCAACCGGCAGGCTCATGGTGTAGCGCCAATGGAAGGCATTGCCCCGGCTTTCGCCCAACGCATCGCCTACGACATCGTCCGCACGGCCCACAAAGCGGCCATCGCCCATCTTCTTCAAACGCCAAATTCGCTTTTGGCGCGTGCCGTCGGAGTAGGTGAAGTCTTCATCCAGCACGCCATCGTCCCCAGTCCAACTGCATTGCATGACCACGGTAAACCGCTTGACCACCGCGCCGGAGCGATCGGTAAAGATGCCATAGGCATCAAGCGTTCCGTTGAAGTACTGCTGCAAGTCCAGCACCGGTTGCTGGTCTTTGTAGGCGGCAATATCGTTTGAAGCACAGCCGCCCAATAGCATTGCTGATGAGGTACTGGCCAGAGCGAGAAGGAGGCGTCTTTTCATGGTGTCTTCCGAAGTAAAAGGAAATACAGCAGCGTGGCTGCCAGCATCTTGAGTGCACACGGCAGCAGGCAGTACGCCACACTAAGGGTTTGGAGTGCGCCCGCGTCCCGTGTGCCGGGTACATAGCCCCATGCACCCAGTGCAGGCAAGGCCACACCTGCTGCCAATGCCAGATTGAGCTTGGTCGCAAAGTTCCACCAGCCAAAGTATGTGCCTTCTGCGCGCCCACGGTCACCGCTGGCGGCAATGACGCCAGCCAGCAGCGCACCCGGTAGGGCAAGATCGGTTCCCAGCGCAAGGCCGGAGAGCGAACATACCACCAGAAAAGCCGTGCTGTCCCCTGCGCCCAGCCCCAGCGCAAACCCAAAGACGCCGATGGAAAGCAACATGCCAAGGCCCCAGGTGCGTGCAAGGCCCCAATGGGCAACGACACGCAACCACAACGGTATGCCGACAGCGGCACACATAAAGTAGCTACCCAAAAAAATGGGCTCCCACGATGCCGGTAACTGCAGCCGGTCTTGTACAAAGAACAGCAGCAGCGTGGCGGGTACGGCGCTGGCAATGCCATTCACGACAAACACGGCCAGCAAACCGCGAAAGGCTGGCCGTGTAAACGGCAAGCCCCAGGAGGGCCGGGCAGTGGTGGCTGTGGTGGCAGAAGTGGAGGAGGTTGCCGCAAGGGCGGTTGGGTCATCGTAGGAAGCCAATGGCGGCCTCTCGGACATGCGCCATGCCCACCAACCCACGGCAAGCGCTATAAAAAACAGAGCGGTTGTCGCAGGTAATCCGAGGGCTACAGGGCTAATGGATGCCAAGACGACGCCCGCAAGCCCCAGGCCTTCGCGCCAGGCAACCAGGCGGCTGCGCTGCATCTCGTCGCCACCCAGCATAGCGCCCCAGGACTGGTGCATGATGCCCATCGCACTGTAGGCAGCATAGGTGAGCGCCAAGGCCGCGCTGGCCCAGACCAGCAATGCAACGGGGCCCTGCACCGGTGGAAAAAACAGCGCAGCAAAACCTGCCGCCAGCCCAACCGCTGCAACCGCTGCCCAGCGCAGCACCACGGCAGGTGAGCGTGCAAACAGACCATCACTCCACCGGCCCAACAGCGGATCAATCACCGCATCGAACAACCGGGCACCCAACAGCAACAGGCCGAGCGTGGCCAGCGGCACACCAAACGCACGTGCGTAGTGGTTGGGCAAAAGCACATAAAGCGGAAGCGCCACAAACGCCAGTGGCAGGCCCATCAAACCATAGCGCAAGCCGTTGCGCGTGGAGAAGCGCGTGCCATGGTCGCTTGGACGACTCATGGGGGTGACCCAGCTAACAGGGCGGTCCGCATGCTGGGCTCACTGGTTGTTTCAGCAAGCCATATGCCAAAAAATAATCGGCTGAAGTCGGGATCGCGAATGGGGTTGCGTGCATGCCCATTGAACCAGAAACGCGCGCCCACACCCGGCTGGTGGAGGCCCGTAATACGATCGCCGCTTCGCACATCCGGAAATGTCTCTTGCATGACGCCCAGCCACCGCTGCTCCTGGCTTGCGGTCAGGGTGGAGGCGCGGCGCATTTCATCGAGCGAGCGCTGCGCTATGGACTGACCGTTGAGTGCACGCGAGTAGGTGAGTTGCAGTGCCAATGGCGTAGCGGCATAACGGCTGGCACTAAAGCCTGGTGCTACCCACAATGCGGCGTCGTAGATATTCAGGCCAAAGAAACGCATGCGCGCAGACCCACTCCAGACGGCGCCGGGCAATTCGGGTGCGACTTCGGGTGGCGGCGCTGGTCGGTCCTGTGCCTGCACGTGGCCAGACAGGCACAGTGCGGCTGGCACGTGCAGCGCGGCGAGGCTTGCACAGACAAATGCGCGGCGGGTTGTCATGGCGGTCGGTTGCGCTGGGCTATTACGTGATGTGGCGCGTCTGCTAGGCCAGCCGCTTGATCAGGGTGTACTGCACCACATCAATATTGTTCTCACTAAACGCGGCCTCGCAGTAAGCGAGGTAGAACTCCCAAATGTGCATGAAGCGCTGATCAAACCCGTTCTTCAGCACCGCAGCCCGCTGTGCCAAGAATGATTCACGCCAGCGCTTGAGTGTCTCGGCATAGTCGTGGCCGAAGGCCATCTCTTCCACCACATCAAGTCCTGCGGCTTGCGCCTGCTGGCGAAACTCGCGCGGGCAGGGCAGGCAGCCGCCGGGGAATATGTATTGCTGGATGAAGTCTGTAGACCCCACATAGCGGTCAAACAAGGCGTCGTCAATAACGATGCTTTGGATAGACGCGCGGCCACCGGGCTTGAGCAGACGTGAGACTGTTGTGAAATACGTCGGCCAGTATTCGCGCCCTACGGCTTCCACCATCTCGATCGAGCAGACGGCGTCGAATGGCGCGTCGTTGATGTCACGGTAGTCTTGCAGGCGCAGATCGCAGGACGCACCCACACCCAGGCGGTGCACGCGTTCGCGGGCAGAGGCCAGTTGCTCGGTGCTCAAGGTGACGCCGGTGACATGCGCTGCGAGCTCAACGGCGGCCATTTCTGCCAACGCGCCCCAACCACAGCCAATTTCCAACACGCGGTCGCCGGGCTTCACGTTCACTTGCTCCAGCGCGCGACGGACTTTGGCGCACTGGGCCTGCGCCATCGGCTGGGTGTAATCGCCGTTGAACCAAGCGCTGGAGTAGTTCATGGTCTCGTCCAGCCACAGGCGGTAGAACGCATTGCCCAAATCGTAGTGGGCGTGGATGTTTTTTTGGCTGTTGGCGCGCGTGTTGCGGTTGAGCAGGTGTTTGATGCGGTACAGCAGGCGCCCCGCCCATGAGCCATACACCACGCTTTCCACCTCGGCACGGTTACGTACCAATACGCGCAGCAACTCCACCAAGTTGGGGGTTGTCCAGTCGCCCGCGATGTAGGTTTCAGCAAATCCAATATCGCCCGATTTGAGTGCAGCTGCACACACATTCCAGTTGTGGAGCACCAGTGTGGCATGGGGCAGTTCGTCCTTGCCAAAACGCTGCATGGAACCATCGGGAAACTGCAGCGTCAGGCTGCCATGGCGCAAGCGGTGCAACAAGTGCAGTACCGTGCGCGCGGCGGCAGGCGTGCCCTTTGGCGTGGCGACGGTGGTGGGTGCGGTGGTTGTGCTGTTCATGGTGTGCTCACTCGGTCAGCGGGTAATGAAGGATGTTGGTGGGGCGGGCTTTGCAAAAAATGGCGTTTTCTTGAAAAGCAATTTGAGTGCCTGCCAGTGGATGCGCAGGACCACGCCGACCGTCATGGCAGGGTAGCCCCAGAGCGCGCGGCGCAGTGTTAGTGCCGTGAGGGGCTCCAGTGCACCGCTCACACTGGTCTCGATCAGCGGCCCATTGGCATCATCAAAATCAACGCGGGCCACTGTGCGCCCACGGTCAGGCGTGACCATGAAACGAAAGCGGTAGCCGCCTTCCACCGGTGCAAACGGCGAAACATGGAATACCTTGGCGGCGCGCTGCTCTATGCCAAATTGGGGGTGGTCCAGCAGATAGCAGTGGCGCTCTCCAAAGGTGTTGTTCACCTCCACCACGATAGCGCGCAGGGAACCATCTTTGCGGTGGCAATACCAAAAACTCACCGGCTTGAAGGTGTGCCCCAATACCCGTGGATAGCAATGCAGCCAGACCTCACCATCGGCGGGATCAGACGCGTCTGCATCGGCCCCATTGCCGATACCCTCGCGCGTCAGCACTTCTTCCAGCCATGCCAATGCACCACCTTGCGCGGGGCTACGCCCGTCGCCGTGGTCCTTGTCATAGAAGCTCAAGGGTGCCCATCGGTTGCACGCCAGTGACCCGGGTCCATGGGTGCGCATGCTGCGCATCGGCAGCATCAGAAAATAGTTGCGGTAGGAAAACGCGTTGCGTACCGGCCGCAGTCGGGTGTGCCGCACGTGCCCAAAGCCAAGCAGGGGCACGGTAGGCGTGGCGGTTGTTGCGGCTGAGTCAGGCATGCGGTGGGGTGTTCGTGTGGTGGCTACGGTCAGTGGGGCAAGTCCAGCGCGGTCAGTAGTAGCTTGGCAGCTGCCAGCCCGGACTTCAAGCCATCTTCATGAAAACCATAGCCCGTCCATGCGCCACAGAAGTAGGTGTGGTGCTGCCCTTGCAGTGTGGCAATTCGCCCTTGGGCTTGGATGGCTGCCACATCAAATACCGGGTGCGCGTAGTCAAACGTAGCGTGCACCTGCGCTAGGTCTATGGGGACCACCGGGTTCAAAGACACCACCACCGCTTGTGAAAAGGGCACAGGCTGCAGCATGTTGATAAGGTAGTGCAAACAGACCTGTGCGGCATCCTGTTGCGGTTGCGGCGACCGCTGGTAGTTCCACGCGGCCCACGCGCGCCGTGCCTTGGGGAGCACAGACGTATCGGTGTGCAGCACGGCGCGGTTGGCCTGGTAGCGAATGGCGCCCAGGGCCTCGCGCTCGTGGGGTGTGGCGTCGCCCAACAGTGCCAAGGACTGGTCGGAGTGGCTCGCGAGAATCACTTTGTCAAAGCGTTCGGTCTGGCCTGCAGCGTGCACGGTCACGCCCTGTGCATCACGCGTCACGCGCTGCACGGGTGTGTTGAGGCGCTTGTCTGGAATGTGCGCAATGATCTTCTCAACATATTGGCGCGCGCCACCGTCTACCGTCCACCACTGGGGCCGGTCGGCAACCTGTATCAGCCCATGGTTGTGGCAAAAGCGGATCATGGTGGCCACGGGAAACTGCAGCATCTGGTCCGTCGGGCAGCTCCAGATGCAGCCCAACATGGGTAAAAAGTACCAATCCCGAAATTCACGGGACAAGCTGTGCTGGTCCAGAAATCCGGCCAGCGGTTGCATCAGTTCTGCTTCGGCACCGCGCACAGCAAGGTCGGTGGCCAGGCGATTGAATCGCAAGACATCGCGCAACATGCGCAGAAATCGTGGGTTGGCCAGATTGCGGCGCTGTGCGAATACCGTGTTGAGCGATGAGCCGCTCCACTCCAGCGTGCGCTGGCCAGCAGCCCCCGGCACCTGAACCGAGAACGACATGTCGGAGCGCGCGGTGGGTACACCTAGATCCGCAAACAATTGGATGAGCTGGGGATAGGTGCGCTCGTTGAATACCAGGAATCCGGTATCGATGCCGTGAGTTATTGGAGCCCCCACGCTCTGCCGCTGCGCGGGTCGCTGCCCCCCGAGGGGGCTAAATCCGCTTGGGGCGGCCCGGCGCGGATTTGTCGCCCCCACGCTGTGCCCATGCGTGTGTAGCGTCAGGTCGACCGTATGGGTGTGGCCGCCAAAGTAGTCCCCGGCTTCAAAAAGTGTCAAATCGGCGCGCCCTTTCAGCGCGTGGGCCGCACCCAGGCCGGAAATGCCGGAGCCAATGATGGCGATCTTCATGGTGACTTTGCACCCATGCGTGGCAGCTGCCCGCCTACAGAGATTTGTTTGGATAAAGGTCGCATTTGCACAGTCAAAGCCAAATAGTGAACTAACCAGTAATTTAGTGACTGTACGGTAATTTAATGAAATGCATGGTTATTAACCTTCAGTTTTGTGAGGTTAATGAGTCAGCCGACCGCTGGAAGCCGGCGAACGCACGCGTGAGCCCCTACCAGGGGCGGTCTGAAGCCGGTGAGGCTGTCAGCGGCAACAAGCGCTCCAGATTGAGCTGTACCTTGACGTCGCGGTGCGGCACGCTGGCCACGATCCGGAAATCGCGGGTACTGGTCTCGCGGATGGTGGGTTCCATGGTGGGCATGCCGCTGCGGTTCACCAGCACAGCCACGCGGGGCGTACTGGTATTGATGCCGCGTTTGATGACGACGGCCACTTCGTCCGTAGCCAGCCGCACAAAGGAACCCGGCTGATAAATGCCAACCGCTTTGATGAGCGCCGCGCCAGTCTCATCCACCTGGCGGTTCTCGTCAAAATAACAGGCTTGCATGGCAGCAGCCGGCGAAATGGGTACCCGCGACGCCCGCGGCGCAAGCCGGGCCGCAAACATATCGGCACGCTGTATCAGCCGCGCGATCTGCTGTGCGGCTGATCGGGTTTGCAGCCGACCCGCCACTGCGGTGTGGTGGTCGCGCACGGCTTCCAGCCACTCGGCGTCAGTAACCCCCATGTCGACCAGCATCTCGGCGGACTTGTTGGCGTGTTCATCGATGACCTTACGCTGTGTGGGTGTCGGTGCTTCGATCTGCTTGGTCAATTGATCCTGCAGTGCAGTCATACCCAAATTCATGGTCAAGGCCGCTTTGTAAAGCCGAATTTGTTGCTCCTGCGGCCACTTCAGGACTTCACGCGCCGCCAGACCGCACATCACACTAACCAACAGGGCGTGCGTCGCGCTGTACATCTGGACTTCGGTTGCCGATAAATGGATCAGCGCGAAAAGCGTGCCGTCGGGGTTGCGTGTGGAGTGGCGCACCAGGGAGGTCTGAACTTTGTCCAGCCGTTCCATGAACTGCGCAGGGTTGCTTTCGCGCACCAGCGCGTTGGTTTGTACCTGCAAATCCAGCCAGTCTGGTCGCTCGTCACCTTGGTTATCGCGCCCACCCAACAGGTCGTCGGTAATCTTTGCACCAGCTATTTCACCCAGTGACTTGCCGTCGCGCACCAGTGAGTGCAAACGTTCTACATAGGCCCGGTGGTGTGCTTCCGAATCCGCAACGTCAATGTACAAGCCACCACCACGTTGCGCAATATCAGCCAGATCTTCCTTGGAGTCGATGACAAAGGATCGCTTTGCCAACAGCACGCCGTTCTTGTCCATCAATGGGAAAGGAAGGGGCGCGTGCAGTCGAATGGAATCGATGCTGACAGGTACGAGGTGCATGGTTGAGGTTTATTATGCATTGTCAGATCGACCGAAAGCGGCCAGTCTTGAGCACCATCAAGCCTCAGCGTGCTCCTGATAGCATTGCGGTCATGCAAGACTCCGCGCCCCCCCCAGCCTTTTTGTCCAAAATCATGAGCCGGACCGCTGCTGCCCAGCATCTGCGCAATTTACCTAAACCCTGGGTCTTTACCAACGGCGTGTTTGACGTGATTCACCGCGGCCACGTGGTGTACCTCGCACAAGCCCGCGATTTGGGTGGCAGCCTGATCGTGGCGCTCAATACCGATGCCTCGGTGCGCCGCCTCGGTAAAGGCGACGACCGCCCGCTGAACAACGAAACCGACCGCGCCATCGTCATGGCTAGCCAGCAGGCGGTGAGCCTGGTCACCTGGTTTGATGAAGACACGCCGGTACAGCTCATCTCCGAATTGCGCCCCGACATTCTGGTCAAAGGCGGCGACTACGACATGGCCAAACTGCCCGAGACTGCACTGGTGGAGTCATGGGGCGGCCACGCGCTGGCGCTGCCGTTTGTGGCGGGGTATTCGACCACGCGTTTGCTTCAAAAGATTCGCTCTTAAATTGATAGCTGCTTGCGCAGATTCTGCGGGGGCTATAGCAGATTTTCAGTCTTAAGTCGGAGCCAGCCCCTCACTAGCTCAACGCATCAATAACGAGGGCGATCACGCCACCGCGAACACCTCCCCGACCGGCCGAAAGGGCAGTCGCCGCCCTTCGGGCAGCAAATAGGCGTGGTCCATAGGCGTGGCTAGCTTGTCCTCGCAGAACCCGTCGGTGATGATGAGCAGGGGGCCCTGGCGGGGGAACTCCCCTTTGTCGGCCAGCGCTTTCAACTGGTCCAAACCGGGTTGCAGGACCGTGCCGCCGCGCCCCCGCAATGTAAATCGATCCAGTAATCGCTCGGGCTCCACCCAACCGCTGTCATATGCCTGCGCATCACAGCACACCAGGCGAACTGCCATCACATCGCGCGCCATGGCGTAGCTTGCAATGGCACCCAGGGCCTTGCCCAGCAGTTGCGGCTGCATAGAGCCCGAGGTGTCCAGCACCACTCCAAAGACACGGCTGCGCCGGGTTTCCTCCGTCGGCTTGACAACGGATGGGCGCGCAAGCTCGGGCGTGGCCGTCTGCCTGCGCGAGGGCCTGGCGTAGCTGCGGCGCAGTTCGGGTGGGGGAAAGCGCTCGTCAAACCACTGTGCCAACTTCACATCCCACGGTATCGGCGGCTGGTTCAGGCTGCGCACTTCTTCTACCAATCCGGCCGGAAGCAAACCACGTGCTGAGCCGCTGGTAAACCGCTCCACGCCTTGTGCCAACGCTCGGCGGCAGTAGCTCTCTGCGTCGGTAAACATCTGGCCATCGTCGTCACCCAATAAATCTTGAGCGCCTGTCCCGCGCAGCGTGGCCAGTTTGCGTGCGCGGCGGATGTCCTGGGCCAATGTGTCGTAGACCTCTTCAGATGAAAAGTTGGCTAAGGCAGCGTCATGGAGTAAACCCATGTTGGGTGCAGTACCGATGCGCATCTCCAGTAGCCAGCCATTGATGACGAAATCGCAGGCAATGTTCCACAACAAGGGGTCGCGACCGCGTCGGCGCGAAGCGTGGTTAAGCCCCGCATGCAACAACTCATGTGCAAACACAAACAGGCACTCGGACTCCGACAGGCCCGCCGCAGGGTTCATCCAGATGCGGCGCGCACCGACGTCAATTGCCGCCACGCGTATCTCGTACTGGTTGCACAGTCGAATGTCTTCCTCAATGTCAAAGCTGGCGGCGAGCGCACCGAGCAACGGGTAATGGTCCATCAGTTTGCGTTTGGCACGCAGCGCCCGCGTCAGCGGCTTGATCGCACCACCGGTGTTGGTTGTGCCAGACGCGACTTGGAGCGCCTGCCCAACCCCGCGCGCAATGCCATCCACCAGCAAATCGCGCCATTGGGGGCGGCGCTGGTGGGTCGGGTGCGGCAGATCAAAGCCACAGAATAGAGGTCTGTCGCCCACAAACGATGCAAGCCACTCTTGTAGGTTGGGCTCTCGCCCTGCTATACAAAATTGGCGCAGCAACGCTTCTGCACCACCGACTGGCAAGTCAATGGGGTCGTAGGACAGTTCTTCTGGCAACGCGCCCAGCTTCAGTTCACTGCAAAACCGATCGGCGACGAGAAAACTGGCCAGTTCCCAGTGCGCATAAGGCTCTTGTCGCCGTACCAACCCGAATCCCAAGCACACCAAGGCAAGAGCCATGGTGCGGGTCCACGCGGTAACGTCCGCCTTGCGCTTGCCATGCAACCACAGCGTGCCGTTGGGTGTCACCGCAAGCCACCCTTTGGGCGACACGTAGCGAAAGTCGCTATCGACCCGAAACGAGGCAGAGGTCATCAAAGACGCCATGACTGGATGCACTGTGAGAACCTGCAACGCGGCGTTGCGCGATTCGGCCGCGGCATTCTGGTGTGGGCTCTTACTCATGGTGTTGCTTTGTTCTCGCGCCCCGCCAGTCGGGGAAGATCGCGCGCCACTTCAATCAGAAACCAAGAGGGCAGTCGTTGCCCCGCGTCGTCTTCACCCATCACGGACTGGGCGATCTCCACGCTAATGCGGGACAGGTCACGCAACATGTCCTTGGCCCGCATGCCCAATTGCTGGTGTGCTGAGCGAACCGATGCCTCGTCTTGCGGAAGCTCTTTGCGCAAGTGCGCGCGGAAGGACTGCGCCAAAAAGTACAGCACGTCACGGTCTTCTGCGCCGGTGGGCCAATAGGCTTCCCCCTTGATGATGGCGTGCAGCGTATGCTTTTGGTGGACTTGTTTGAGAAAGGCTTTGAAGTGGGCTGCATGCGGTGGAGACAGCAGGCCGTAGGTTAAGGCTTCGAGCATGGCATCGACCGTAGCATTGCCCGCATCGCCGCCGATGGTGCTGCCAAAGGAGTGCAGTGCGTCCGACAGCATGTGCCAGCTGCGTGGCGTTGAAAAGGTCTCTTCATGCTTGGGCGGCTCGCTCCACAGATGGTCGGGGCGCAACTGGATGTATTCCACAACCCACGGGTGAATGCCTCCTTCGTTGATGGCCCAATTCAACCACTGGCGGTGATCGGCACGCAGGTGAATGTGGACCAAGCGATTGATGAGCGCAGAAGGCATGGGTTTGACGATGGCCGCGTCCTTGGCACGATTGCCCGCGCCAATGACCACGGTCCCTTTGGGCAAGTGGTATTCACCCACGCGTTGATCCAAGATCAGCGAATAGAACGCCTTTTGAATCTCGTGTGAAGAGGCGTTGAGCTCATCCAGAAACAGCACGAACGGTTGCTTGCGGACAATATTGGCCGGCGGGTAGAAACGCGAACACTCGCCATCGATTTTCGGAATACCGAGCAAGTCCTCGGGTGCCAACTGGCTACCCAGCAGTGAAACGCACTCCATCCCCACCGCATCTGAAAACCGTTGAACGAGCGCACTCTTTCCAATGCCCGGCGCACCCCACATGAAAACAGGACGCACCACGGCCACATGGAGCAGAAAGTCAATAGCCTGTGTTTGGTTCAATTGAACAGTAGATTGCATGGCTTTAATTCCCTGTGATTTCTATAAAGGATTCGCCTTTAAACCGCCGGGCTGCATTGCCGCGCTCCACGCCGTAGTGCTGTAGCCAGCGTTCGGTGCGGGCCGCATCGGCCGCGTCGCTTGCCAGGCTTGCCAGTTTGTGCGTCAGCAGGGCGCGGGCCAGGCGCTTGTTGGCGTGTTGGCTGCGCTCGGTCTGCACCTTTACGCTCAGGCCGGTGGGTACGTGCGTGGCGCGCACGGCAGAGTCGGTCTTGTTGACGTGTTGACCGCCGGGGCCGCTGGCGCGCAAGGTTTCAAAGCGCAGGTCTTTGTCCTTCAGCACCTCATTGGTGTTGGGCGTATCGGTTTCAAAGACTTCTGCGCCTATAAACCAGTTCTTGCGTTTGTGCCCGGGTCGGTAGGGGCTGGGGTAGTTCCATTGCAAGCTGCCGCGCCAGCGCAGTGCTACTGCGTGGGCTGCGTCGCCTTCAAGCGCCAGCAGCACAGACCGCAAGTTGCCCCCCATGTCGTTCGGCACCTGCTCCAGCACTTCGGCGCTCACGCTTGCGTCTGCACATTCGCGCAGCAGCACCTGCAATGCCTTACGCACGGCCAGGCAGCATTCCTCGGGCCCCGTGTTGGCGGTGAGTTGTAGCAAGATCATTCGCAGCACTCCCCACGGGTTTTATAGGTCAACACGGGTTTAGTCCGTGCCAGTAGTTCCACCAGACCTGCTCCCACCAGCGCCTGCACCACGCTGTCAATGCCCTTGTAGGCTTGTGGCGCTTCCTCGTAGATCAATTGCCTATCGTTGCAAATCACGCGACTGCCCAGTGCGGTGCGGCCCATTTGCGTGGGCGTCATCAGTTTGAACAGGCGGTCTTTGCAGGCCGAGCGAATCCACTTGCGCCCTGCACCATGCGCCAGCGACAGCAATGTATCGTTGCATAGACGTGTGGGGCGCACCAAGTAGCTGTAGTCCCCGCGTGAGCCTGGTATCACTACCACGCCTTGATCGGACGGCGTAGCCCCCTTGCGGTGCAACCAACCGACTTGCCCGTGAATCCTGGCGTTGGCCACAAAGTTGTGGTGCACGTCCAGCACACAGCGGCCATCGGCGCGCACATTGGTAAGTAGCCGGTTCGCCACTAACTGGCGGTTGCAGCGCGCAAAGCGCATGGCTGCATCGTGCTGTGCCAGATAGGCGGCAGCCTCTGCCGTGTCCGCCTGCAAACCCCGGTGACCGAAGGCATCCACATGCTGGCGTAAGACGCGCTCACCCAAGCCACGCGAACCACTGTGCACCAATAGCAGCAGGTTCTGCTTGTCGATGCCGAGCGCGGCCAGCGCATCGGCTGTGTACACCGTGTCCAACTGCTGAAACTCTGCAAAGTGGTTGCCACCACCTAGGGTTCCTAGCGAAGCCTCATGGCCATTGGGTTGCAAGCCATAGCTGGTCATGGCTTGCCCCACGGCTACGGTGTCCTCCATCGCAGCGTCGATATTGCCAACGCGCTTTTCCAGCTTGTCGAGCTTGGTGGAGCTGGCACGCAAGTCGGTTTGCCACAGCGCCATGCCGCAGCCGATGTCATTGCCCACCAAGGCGGGGTAGAACAGGTTGGTTGAGAAAAATGCGGCGCCTACCGGATAGCCGCGCCCCGGGTGCAAGTCGGGCATGCCCGCAACGAGTTGCATGCCCTCCAATTGCGATGTGGTGATGAGCTGCGCAATGGCAGCGTCTTCCATCCACGTTGCGTCAGACGCGACCACGCAGGCGCGATCCGACACGTGTTTGACAAAATTGCCCATAGAAAATCCAGATTCAAAAATCGTTGAAACCGGACCGGGACAGACGCGCGCACGCCAACGCTACGCCGCATACGCATCACACGTTACGCAGCGCGCACTGGGGCGCTAAAAAAGGCGCGAAGGCTTATTTGAGAAGCCCTGCCACCGCTGACCCAGCCCACAGGGAGGTCGTGTTCTTTTGCATGTTGTTCTCCTAGTAGGTGGATGAAAGGGTGGGGGATGGTATTGCTTGCGCGCTGGTTGCAAACCACGACAAAAACAATAGACCGCGACTATAGCGACAGGGCGGATACCCGGCAAGAAACGTCGCGAAGAGATGTTGTGCGTTGGCGACAACTCTAGGTCAGTAACTACGGAAGCGGTCGTCCAACCTCCTGCAAGTTGATGGCTTCAGGGTTGGGCAATCCCCGTAGACCGCAGCAGCCGAAATCAGCTGTCTTCGATCAGTTGTGCGTGTTCAGCGCCTCTAGGGTCTTGTTGATCGTATCGGTAGAAATGGCAGTATCGATGTACCCACACTTTTCCAGTGCAGACACGCTGGTTTCAAGATGGGGGATGCGGTTGACCATCGCACTCGCAGTACTCACACCATTGTGAATTGCTTTAGACAATGCGGTCTCCGTTCCCGGCTCGCCACTAACAAAGGTCTTCGCCCCTTGTTGTGTGTTGTGCAGGGCATCCTGTAGCCGAGTAGATCCTTCTGCAGCAAAAAAAGTGGCGGCTGCAACCAGTGTTTCCTCAACGCCCGCTATGACCTGAAGGCCACCTTCAAAACGTTCGCGAAGGCGCAAGTCGGTGGCCAACTTTTCCTGTTCAACTTGCGATTTCAAAACAATGCACTGCAATTCGTTATCAGCGTCTGCCGGCTCAGACTTTTGCACTTGCGCGGTCGTGTTTTGGAAATCGCTGTATCTTATGGGTTTGCTTCCATCACGCAACTTGGTGTTTTGGGCATCGGCTGCGTTGAAAGCAAAATTCTGGGCGTGGACGGCGTCCAGCGTTCTTTGAAAAGGAGCGCCTTCGGGAAGATTGGCCTGCTTCAAGATGAGGCTGACGGGGTGTACCCATTCGTTGGGATCTCTCCCCTGTGGCTTGTCTATGTCTAGCCGGGATTGCTGGGCTCGTGAATCGGATGCGAGAGTAGGAGTATTGGGCTGCATGGCGTGACCTTTATAGCGCAAAAATGACAGATTGCATGTGACAGAAATCGGCAGTATGGGCGTTCGAACCCGTCAGACCCAAGTATCCCACTCGCTCACAAAACGCAATTGTGGCCGCTACGCACACTTCTGATCTCGTGCGAGCATGCATTTGATGTACTGGCATAGGTTTGGGGGGGGACATGTTGAGGGTTTCTAAATTAGCGGACAGGCAACTCAACCGCTTCACCCCGTGTATCGCACCCCAATGGCCGCCGCCAGAACAAGAATCCCCGCTGCCTTGCACTTTTGGCACAGAGGGCATCTCTGCACGCTGTTCCACCCATCATCTTGGCCACTTTCGACTGTCAATTACTCTTGAATTAATAGCATGTAGTGGAGTCTATATGCTGGCCGAAACTATCTTCGCCAACAAAGCATACAAGTCATGCAAAATCTTTAAACACGACCGCCCACAACGCCAGCCCTGCGGCGCGTTCCTGTTCAACTTGTTCCCCATCAATCTGGGTAGGCTCTTCGTTGAGGCGTGCCCGATGTTGGATTTGGCGCAGGACGCGATAAGCCTGGGCGGCTTTTTCACCGACCGGTGCGGGCAGTAGGCCGCACGCCTGGGCGCGCACCAACAAAGCGATATTGCCAACATTGGCCAGCAACTCAGGGTACTTGCAGCCTTGGGATAGCACCAAAAATTGCACCACAAACTCAATGTCGACCATACCGCCAGCACTGTGCTTGACGTCAAACTTCGCGCCGCGCACCGGATGGCTGGCGCGAACTTTCGCGCGCATGTCGCCGATTTCGGCGCGCAAACTTGTGTGGTCCCGCACGGTGCTGATAACGGCCGCGCGCACCGCGTCAAAGCGGCTGCGCAAAGCCGTATCGCCCAGCACGCACCGGGCGCGGGTCATGGCTTGGTGTTCCCAGGTCCATGCCGTATTGCTGCCGCGTTGCTGCTGGTAGTTGGCATACGCGTCCATGCTGGTCACTAGCAAGCCAGAATTGCCATTGGGTCGAAGTGCCGTGTCAATTTCGTACAGATCGCCCTCACCGGTTTGCACGGTTAGCCAGTTGATGAGCTTGCGCACCAGGGCGCCATAGACCTCGGCGGCGCGGTCATCCGGGTCGTCGTAGACAAACACAATGTCCAGGTCGCTGCCGTAGCCGAGCTCCTTGCCGCCGAGCTTTCCGTAGGCGATGATGCCAAAGCGGCATTCCGGGCCGTGACGGTTCTTCAGTCGTTCCCAGCACCAGCGGGTTGTGGTGCGCAGCACAGCGTCTGCCAGCGCACTCAAGTCGTCTGCCACCTGCTCAACACTCAGTCGCTCTTCAATGTCACGTGCCAATATGCGAAACACTTCCGCGTGGTGCGCCCGGCGCAGCAGGTTCAGCAGGGTTTCGTCATCGTCTTCTCCGGTGCCGTGCAATGCGGCGCGCCGGCGCTCCAGTTCATCCTCGAACTCGCGCGCATCAAAGCGCTCTTCCAGCATTGCGTTGCCTGCCAGTTCGTCAATCACACCCGGGTGCTTCAACAGGTAGCGCGCAGGCCAGCGCGCCGCCCCCAGCATGTGCAACAGGCGCTCGTGCACGTTGGGGCGCTCAAGCAGCAAGGCCAAATAGCTCTCACGGCGCAGCAGCGGCTCAATCCAGTCGGCCAGGCGTACCGCCGCGACTTCGCTGGCCTTGCCTTCATTGACCCACTGTGCTGTGCGAAGAACGAGTCGGGCCAGCCGCATGCGGGACTCTTCGCGCAAGGCCAGTATGCGGGGGTGATCCCGCCACCCTGCAACGCGCGCACGAAACTCCCCTTTCAAGGCCGCAAGCAGGTCGTCAAAATCATTGACGCCGTTCGGTGGTGTCGCGCCGTTGCATCCCTTGCATTCCTTTTGGGCGCCGCCCAGTAATGCGTCAAACTCTTGTGCCACGAACTCACGGTGGCTGTCGAGTTCCCGCAAAAAGGCACAACTGTCCGCAAACGCCATCGTCTGCGCGATCCATTCCAGATCGCTGTCGGCAGTCGGAAGAATATGGGTCTGCTGGTCATCAAGGTACTGAATGCGGTGCTCCACCTGCCGCAGAAACACATAGGCCTTGCCCAGTGCGTCAGCCGTCGCGGCGGGCATCAACCCGGCGCGAACCAGGCGCTGCAATGCACTTGGCGTCGGTCGCGTGCGCAGCTCAGGGAACTGGCCGCCGCGAACAACCTGCAACAGCTGGACGGTGAATTCGATCTCCCGAATGCCGCCGCGTGAGAGCTTCACATCATTGTTGCGCTCGGGCTTGCCCGCGCTGCGCTTGGTAGCATGGTCACGAATCTGGCGGTGCAACACGCGCAATGCGTCAAAAACGCTGTAGTCCAGGTAGCGCCGAAATACGAACGGGGGCACGACTACGCGCAGACCTTGGGCGCAAGAAGAAGCAATGGCTTGCGTGGGGGCAACGACCCGGCTCTTGAGCCAGGCAAAGCGTTCCCATTCGCGCCCTTGTACATGAAAGTATTCTTCCAGTGCACCCAGCGAAACCACGGGCGGGCCCGAATTGCCATTGGGGCGCAGCGCCAGATCGACCCTGAATACAAAGCCGTGCTCGGTGGTCTCTCCAATCAGCGCGAAGATGGAGCGCACCATCTTGCCAAAGTACTCTTGGTTGGAGATTTTTCCCCGGCCCGCCGCGTCGCCTGCTGTTTCGCCATCCTGGTCATAGATGTAGATGAGGTCAATATCGCTGGAGACGTTGAGTTCGCGCGCACCCAGTTTCCCCATGCCCACAATGCACAGCTCGGCCCGCGTTCCTTGGGGCCCCAAGGGTGCACCGTGGGTTGCATCCAGCTGGACGCAGCACTCGGTGAAAGCCGTATCCAACGCAAACTCCGCCAATGCGGTCATGGCCCCTGTCACCACAGACAGAGGTGCTTGTTCCTCGCAATCAAGGCACACCAGCCGTTCAACGACTAGCTGGCGTGTCGTGCGCAGGGCTGCGCTGGACGCCATTCCGGTCGCACGCAGATCCGCATAAAGCGCTGCAATCGTGGCGTGCGTTGGCGGCCCCGGTGGTAGCAGATTCAACTGTGTCGCATAGCGACGCCGGACACGCTGGACAAAACGTGAGCCCTCGGCTCCAGAGGTCTTGGCAATGCGGGTCATAATTCCTGACATGGTGTTTCGAAAACGATGACTGAATTGACCCCAAATCCCTTGCCGTTGCTCCGGTTCGGTACTTTGATGGTGCGCATCGCGCTGTGGCTGGTGGCCTTAGCGTGGATTGTGTTGGCCATAGTCGGGGGTGCTTTGCATTTTGTGATTGTGCCGCGAATCGCGGAATTCCGCCCGGTCCTAGAGCAACAGGTGAGCCGGATGCTGGGTGTAACCGTGCGCGTAGGTGCCATTGCTGCCCGTTCCAATGGGCTGATACCGTCTCTGGAGCTCAATGATGTCAGCTTTGTGGACCCCCAGGGCCGAGAAGCTTTGAAGCTGCCTTCCGTCCTCGCATCGCTGTCGGCGCGCTCGCTGCTGGGTCTGGGCTTTGAGCAATTGACGGTGGACCACCCGGTGCTGGAGGTGCGCCGCGCCAAGGATGGAAAGATATGGGTTGCTGGCCTCACCTTACCGTCTGGTGACCATACCAATAGCAGTGGCGCTGACTGGGTGTTTTCGCAGCCCGAATTGGTGGTGCGCCATGGCACAGTCACCTGGATCGACGAAACCCGTGATGTGCCCGCGCTGGCGCTCACCGACGTAGACTGGGTTTTGCGTAATCAGCACCGTACGCACTCTGTGCGGCTGGATGCCAACCCCCCTGCCCATTGGGGTGAGCGTTTTAGCCTTGCTGGAATCTTCAAGCAAAAGCTCTTAAGCCGCCACGCAAGCGCATGGCAAGACTGGCAGGGCCAGCTGTATGCCAATTTCGCGCAGGTTGACTTGGCGCAGCTGCGCCGCTATGCCAGTCTGGGGGTGGATTTGGCCAAGGGTTCTGGATCGGTGCGCGCCTGGTGCGATGTAGCGCAGGGCACCGTGACCGGCGTCACGGCCGATGTGGCGCTAGATGATGTCAAAGTCACGCTGAGCCCCAAATTGGATGCTCTTGCGCTGCATGGCATCACGGGGCGGCTCGGGGCCAAAACGCTGGAGGGCGGCGCGGAATTTTTAACCCAGGATTTGCAATTTTCCACACAGGACGGTTTGCGCTGGCCCGGAGGCAACGTACGACTGTCACTCTTTTCGGCGGATACCAAGAAGCCGCAGCGTGTGGAGCTGGTGGCGGACCGTTTGGACCTGGCGGCCATGGCGCAAATTGCAAACCGCTTGCCGCTTGCCGAAAAGCTACGTACAACATTAGCCGATTTGTCGCCCAAGGGCTTGGTGGAGCAGATTAACGCAACCTGGGTGGGTACGCCGCAGCAGCCCATTCGTTTTTCTGCCAAAGGGCGTGTCGTGCAGCTTGCAATCGCGTCCCGCAAAACTGCGACAAGTGCCTGGCCCGGCTTCAACGGCGCCAATATCGACTTTGACCTGAACCAGGTCAGTGGCAAAGCCACCATAGCCATCAAGGATGGCGATGTGCAGTTGCCCGATATCTTTGAGCAGCCCACGGTTCACTTTGACGAACTGTTGACGGACTTGTTATGGAAGACGGAAGGCGATGACATCAGTATTTCGCTGCCAAACATGAGGTTTGACAATGCCGATGCGCAGGGCGAATTACAGCTGAAATGGCAAACCGCGGCAGTCGCTGGCAATGCTTCGGTTGACCGATTTCCGGGTCTCCTGGATTTGCAGGGCAGTTTGAGTCGCGCAGACGGCACCAAGGTGCATCGTTATTTGCCTCTGGGTATCGACAAAGATGCGCGCGACTATGTGCGTGAGTCGGTTTTGGCGGGCAGCGCATCGTCCGTCAAATTCAAGGTCAAAGGCAATTTGGCAGACTTCCCCTTCGCGACTGCCAAGCAAGGTGAATTCCGCATTGCGGCGGATATACATCATGCGACATATGCCTACGCACCGGCCAGCCTGTTGCCCAAGGACAGCCCGCCGTGGCCCGCGTTGACGGATGTATCGGGTGAGTTGGTCATTGACCGGTCGGTGCTGCAGGTCAAAGGCGCGCGCGCTAATGTGGCGGGCGCACCGGGGCTTCGTGTAACCAAGGCCGACGCCGTGGTGGACAACCTGTACGACGGTGCAACGGTATCGGTGACAACAGAGGCCCAAGGGCCGCTGTCCGATGTGTTGGGCGTGGTCAATACCTCACCGCTCAGCCCCATGATGGGCCGGGCGCTGGACCGGGCAACGGCCACTGGCAACGCCGACTACCGGTTCAAGTTAAACCTACCCATCGCCGCAGTGGAGCGTGCCACGGTGAAAGGTTCTATCAATCTGGCCGGCAACGATTTGCAGGTGACGGCTGATTCGCCCCGTTTGTCAAAGGCGCGTGGCGTCATTAATTTTTCTGAGACGGGCTTTTCACTGGTCGGGGCGCAAGCCCGCGCGTTAGGCGGTGATGTGCGTATCGAAGGCGGACTGAGTGGCCAGGTCAATGCCAATGGCCCACCTGGAGCAAAAAATACTGCGCCGCAGTTGCTGCGGATGCAAGGCACGGCAACCGCAGACGGCTTGCGCCAGGCCACCGAATTAGGCATTGTTTCCACCTTGGGGCACTATGCCAATGGCGTGACAGCCTATACGGCTACGCTAGGTGTGCGCAGTGGGGTGGTTGAGCTGTTGGTCAATAGCAATCTGGCAGGTTTAGGTCTCACATTGCCAGCCCCCTTCACCAAAACGCCAGAGGCCCTATTGCCCTTGCGGCTGGAGACAAGCGTGATTCGTGACTCCGTGCTGATGGGCAGCAACGGTGTTGCACATGTGCAAGACCAACTGCAGCTGGACGTGGGAAAGTTGCTCAACGTGGTCTATGTGCGTGATGTGTCCGGGGCCACCCCGCGAGTCTTGCAGGGTGCCATTGGTTTGGGTCTGACCCCTGAGGAGTCGGCTCCCATGCCCGCGGAGGGGGTTCTGGCCAACATCAGCCTGCCCCAAGTGGATCTGGACGCCTGGTCTGCGGTGTTGTCACGCGCTACGGGCTCCGACATGACCAGCATGGCCAGTGTCAGTTCGGGGGCCGCGGCGAGCGTCGGCTACCTGCCCACCAGCCTGGCTGTGCGCGCGCAGGAAATGACGGTGAGCGGACGAAAACTCAATAAGCTGGTCGTGGGTGGTGCGCGCGATGGAACGCTGTGGCGGGCCAACATCGATTCAGCCGAGCTCAATGGTTACGTGGAGTACCGCCAACCCTCCGATGCGTCTGGCGGAAGACTCTATGGTCGTCTGGCGCGGCTTATCGTGGCACAAAGCACGGCGCAGGATGTGGAGAGTGTGCTGGACGAACAGCCCGCCAGCATCCCTGCGCTGGACATCGTGGTGGAGGACCTGGAGCTGCGTGGTAAAAAACTAGGGCGCATTGAAATAGATGCCGTCAACCTGGGCGCATTGGCAACTGCGCCGGGTCGTGATGTGCCCCGTGAGTGGCGGCTCAACCGGTTCAACATTACCAACCCTGAGGCAGTGCTGACGGCCAGCGGCAATTGGACCAATATCGCTGGTCCACTGGTGCCTCTGGCCGGTCGCAGTATCAAAGAGCGTCGGCGTACGGCGCTGAACTTCACGCTCGACATCACCGACGCGGGCGAGTTGTTCAACCGCCTCGGCATGAAAGGCGTGGTACGCAAGGGCAATGGAAAGGTGGAGGGCCAAGTGTCGTGGCTAGGCTCACCGATCACCTTGGACTACCCCAGCATGGGCGGTAGTTTCAATGTCAACGTGGAGAACGGGCAGTTTCTGCAGGCACCAGACCCGGGGTTGGCAAAGTTGATCTTTGTGTTGAGCCTGCAATCTTTGCCACGGCGTCTTGCGCTGGACTTCAGGGATGTGTTTAGCGAGGGCTTCGCTTTCGATGTCTTTCGGGGTGATGTCAAGATCGAGCAGGGCATTGCCAGTACCAATAACTTGCAGATGAAGGGTGTCAACATCGCTGTGGTGATGGAAGGCCAGGCCGACATCGCCAAAGAAACGCAAAAAATCAAGGTCGTCGTCGTACCCGATATCAATGCCGGCAGCGCCTCGGTCTTGGCCTACTACATCAACCCGGTGATTGGTCTGAGTACTTTTCTCGCCCAACTCATTTTGCGCAAACCCTTGAGCGAGGCCAATACCAAGGAATTTTTGGTCGATGGCACCTGGCTCGACCCCCGCGTTACAGAGGTTCCACACAAACCGGCCGCCCCACCTGCGAAGCCGGCAACCCCCGCCTCGGAGGCCAAATGAAGATTGCTGCCATTCAAATGGTGTCTACCGGTGTTTTGTCCGAGAACCTGGCGCAGGCTCGAACCCTCTTGGAACATGCCGCCCAGGCCGGTGCTGAACTGGCCATCTTGCCTGAGTATTTTTGTTTGATTGGCCAGCGCGACGGCGACAAGCTCGCCATTCAGGAGCCGTTTGGCGCGGGCCCTATCCAGCAGTTTTTGGCCGATGCGGCCCGCGACTTGGGGCTATGGGTTGTAGGCGGGACCCTGCCTCTGACGGCCGGGCAGCCAGACCGGGTTTACAACAGTTCACTGGTTTTCAACCCCCTTGGGGATTGTGTGGCGCGCTACGACAAGGTGCACCTGTTCCGGTTTGACAACGGTGTGGAGTCTTACGACGAGTCGCGCGTGCTCGAGCGCGGCAGCCAGCCTACGCGGTTTGCGCTCGCGTCCAAAGACGGTCATATTTGGCAGGTGGGCTTAAGCGTGTGTTACGACCTCCGGTTTGCCGAGCTATACCGTGGCTATGCGCGCGACGGGGTCGACCTGATCCTGGTGCCCAGCGCCTTTACCCATACGACGGGCGAGGCCCACTGGGAGGTGTTGCTGCGTGCCCGTGCCATTGAAAACCTGGCCTATGTGGCGGCAGCCGCGCAAGGCGGAACACACCCTAACGGGCGGCGCACCTGGGGCCAGTCCATGGTGGTGGACCCTTGGGGGCTGGTGCTGGCGCAACAGGCCCAAGAGCCGGGCGTGGTGTGTGCTGATGTGGACGCCCAAGTCCTGGCGCAACGGCGTGCGCAGTTGCCGGCCTTACAGCATCGGATGCTGTAACCACGCAATGTTGTTTGAAGTGTTGTAATGAGTGCTATTAAAAGCGTAGCTATCTATGCATATTCTGCGAGGGCTAGAGGCTTATTTCTTTACCTTCTCGTCGCCTGAGTCCTTGTCTGCCAACTCTCCATTCTTTCGACCAGAAAACATGGTCCACCAAATGATTCCAACCAGTATCAAGCCTGCGCCCAGGGCTTCCAGTAAAAGCAATGTCATGAATCGGCTCCTGGCCTGTGTTGGATTGGCTTTGATTGTAGGAACTCTGGTGGCGTGTGGCAGTGCGCCGATGGCTCCGGCACCCCGCGCCTCAGTTCCCAAGGCAGAAACCATGCGCCCGGATGCTGCGCGCCCCGCCATTGCAGAGGCGCCCGGAGCCCAGAAGCCGACCAAGAGTCGCTGGGTACCTGTGGAGTGGTCGGAACTGCCCGGTTTTGCTGACGACTCTTTGTTTGAGGCGTGGAACGCGTGGGTGAAAAGCTGTGAACGCCCTGGCGGACCTTTTGCCGCCCTGTGTGGCGATATCCGCCGCTTGAGCATTGGCAGCGCGCAAGAGCAGCGTGATTGGATGCAGGAGCAGCTGCAACCCATGCGCGTGGAGACCCTGCAGGGCGACCCGAACGGTTTGTTGACCGCCTACTATGAACCGGTTTTGGAAGCCAGCCGTCTGCCGACCTCGGTCTTTACCATCCCGCTCTACCAGCCGCCGCTGGGCTTGGCCCAGCGCAAGCCCTGGTACACGCGGCAGGAAATTGACACACTGCCACAGGCCCAGGCGGCCCTGCAGGGCCGTGCCATTGCCTATGTGGCAGACCCGGTGGATGCCCTCGTATTGCAAATACAGGGCTCGGGTCGCGTGCGGTTCAGCCAGCCCGATGGGTCCGAGCGCTGGGTGCGCCTGGCCTATGCGGCGACCAACGACCAGCCCTACCGCAGCGTCGGCCGCTGGTTGCTGGACCAGGGTCTTGTCAAAGACGCTTCATGGCCTGGCATCAAAGCCTGGCTGGTGCAAAACCCACAGCGCCAGCAGGAGTTGCTCTGGAGCAATCCGCGCATGGTGTTTTTCCGTGAAGAGCCCCTTGCGGCGCGTGACGCCAGCGAAGGACCACGCGGTGCGCAGGGCGTCGCGCTCACGCCGGGGCGCTCTATTGCGGTAGACCCAACCAGCATTCCTTATGGCACGCCGTTGTGGCTGGCGTCTGCCGGCGAACAGGTTACCTTGCAAAAACTGGTGCTGGCGCAGGATACCGGCAGTGCAATTACCGGTGCCGTGCGGGCAGACTATTTTGTGGGATGGGGTGCCGAAGCAGGGGAACTGGCAGGGCGCCTGCGCCAGCCGTTGCAGTTGTGGGTTCTGTGGCCAAAATCTGCCAGATGACGTTACCATGTTCCATATATTTGCTGCAAACTTCGACCTAGACATCTTTGCAGCCTATCAACCACGGAATACGCCATGAACACTTCGATGCGGGAAATTGACGAGCGGACCAACCTGGCCAGCAACAGCATGTTTGAGTTGCTGTTGTTCCGTCTGGGTGAGGCGCCGGGCACTGACCGCCGGGAGTTGTTTGGTATCAACGTGTTCAAGGTGCGCGAGATTCTGGTGATGCCAGAGATAACCGTCATGGTGAATATGCCCTCTACGGTGATGGGGGTGGCAAATATCCGCGGCCAGATGATCACGGTCATTAATTTGCCCAAAGTGGTTGGTTGCAACCCAACCAAGGGCTTGGGCATTTTGCTGGTGACCGAGTTTGCCCGCACCACCCAGGCTTTTGCCGTGGAAGAGGTCAACGAGATCGTTCGCCTGGAGTGGAAACATGTGCTGTCCGCTGAAAGCAGTGGCGGTGGCCTGGTTACCAGTATTGCGCGACTGGATGGCAATGCAGAGAACACCCGGCTGGCGCAGGTGCTGGACGTGGAGCAAATCTTGCGCGATGTGATGCCCCAGGAGCATGCTTCTGAAGTGGACGAGTCCAAAGTGGGGGCGGTGACGCTGCCACCTGGAACCATCGTTTTGGCGGCAGATGACTCGCCGGTAGCCCGCATGATGATTGAGCAAGGCCTCAAAGCGATGGGAGTCGCCTACGTGATGACCAAGACTGGCAAGGAAGCCTGGGACATGCTGGAAACCATCAACGCCAAAGCCCTAGCCGAAGGTAAAACCATCCAGGACAAAGTCGCCTTGGTGCTGACCGATCTGGAAATGCCTGTCATGGATGGTTTCACCTTGACCCGCAATATCAAGCAAGACGCGCGCTTCAGGACCATTCCAGTGATCATCCACTCCTCTTTGACGGGCTCTGCCAACGAAGGCCATGTCAAGAGTGTGGGTGCGGACGCCTATATCGCCAAGTTTGTTGCCGAAGAGCTCGGCGCCACCATACGCCAGATACTGGCGCGCTAGCAGACCCGGCGGTGCCGATCACCGCACCGTCAATCGAACCTGCAACTCATAGTGCTGGCGCGCAGACGCGTTGGTTCGTTCGCCTCCATCGCGCCCGCTGAAGCTGCTCGCCTGTTCCGAATGGGCTACCGTCACCCATTCACCGAGTGGCAGAATCAATGTGCTGACGCTGCCAGACGACGTGCTGGCCGAATCTCCCATGCCTGACGATTGCAGCCCAGCCTGGCTGGCAGCAAGCTCCAATTCTGCCTGGTCCGTGCCGTCCCAGCGTGGCGTTGCCGAGAAGCCGGTCGTTGCGTCCAGTAATACGGTGCCTTGCACCAGCACGGCCCTACCATTGCTAAACCGGGTTTGCATCAGACGAAATGGCGTGCTGCTGCGCAAGGCAATGGCGGCGCTGCGTCCGTTCAAGACCAACACCTGTTGCGCCACCGTGCCGGAGGTCTGCGCCTGCTGTTGACCCAGTCGCAGGCGTGCGCTGGCCGACGCAGAGCCGCCCGCGTCCCACTGCAGCCTCGCCTCGCCTTGTGCATCCTCCAGTTCGCGCGTGCCGCCTTGAACCTGGCGCACATCAATTTGGATATTGCGCAATGGCATGGGGCTTTGATTTGCTATGGTTTGCATAGCGGGTTGTGCAGTGGATACGAGGGCTGGAAGCACAAATGCCAATGCACTGCAGCCCCAGCGCACGGCCGAACACCATGACGCTACGCGAGCGCTTATCGGTGGGGTCATGGTGTGTACCTCCTGAGGTTGGATGCGGTGGTGCGACGGGTGTTCCATGGGACGTCACATTAGATGACAAATATGCGCTGGACTACGGCCCCGCCTTTATGGGTGTTTTTCAGCATCTGCTGCCATTGCTCACCCCCGACGATCGGGACATTGCAGTGTCTTTTGCACGTTTGCCAGAGCACATTCGGGGTTATGGATACGTAAAAGCCCGCAATCTGGCAAGCGTACGTGCCCAGTGGCAAGCGCCGCAGGCGGAGTTTCACAGCACCACCTGAAACCGTACCGGGCAGATTCATTGGCAGGATTATTTCTTCGCACCATTTCCACTGGGGAGCGTGTGGAAACAAGTTGTATCCCCAAAAGCGCGTCATAAAGGCCCGACTACAATGAAGGGTTGCCCAAGTGCATCGTGCGCTGCCTGTTGGGGTGGCTGGTCTTTTGTAGCCCTTTGTTTTGTGGAGTTAGCCTGTGTTTATTTCCTCTGCCTTTGCCCAAACTGCTCCTGCCGCTGCTGCCGGAGGTGATATGCAGTCGTCGCTGATGAGTATGCTGCCACTGGTTCTGATGTTTGTGGTGCTTTATTTTGTGATGATCCGTCCCCAAATGAAAAAGCAGAAAGAGCACCGCGCCATGATTGATGCGGTGGCTAAAGGGGACGAGGTAGTCACCGGTGGCGGTGTACTGGGCAAGATCAGCAAGTTGGGCGACAACTTCATTGGCCTGGAAGTGGCCAATGGCGTAGAGATCCAGATCCAGCGCAGCGCCATTATTCAGGTGCTGCCCAAGGGCACCATCAAGTAATTTTTTGCAACGTTTTCTCTAGACGAAAAGCGCGATCATGAACCGTTACCCGGTGTGGAAGTACGCGATCATTGTGATCGCATTGGTGGTGGGCGCCTTGTTCGCTTTGCCGAATGTGTTTGGTGAATCGCCCGCCGTACAGGTGTCGGGTGGCAAGTCGTCTGTGAAACTCGACGCTGCAGTTGTTGGGCGCGTTGAAGAAGCATTGAAGGTGGCTGCATTGGCCCCCGAGTCGGTTGTGTTGGATGGCGCATCGATCAAGGCGCGTTTTACCAGCACTGATATCCAGATCAAGGCCAAGGATGCGATCCAAAAGGCGCTCAATCCGGATGCAAATGATCCAGGTTTTGTCGTGGCGCTCAATTTGTTGTCGCGTTCACCGGCTTGGCTAACCGCCCTGCATGCATCCCCCATGTATTTGGGCCTGGACTTGCGCGGTGGCGTGCATTTCATGTTGCAGGTCGACATGCAGGCTGCCCTGTCCAAGCGGGCGGAATCCCTGGCGGGCGATATTCGTACCGGTTTGCGGGAGAAAAATGTGCGCCATGCGGGCATTAGTCGCAACGGGCAGACCATTGAAATCCGCTTCCGCGATGCACAGTCTGCTACGGCCGCACGGAATTTGGTGCAAGACCAGTTTGCGGAGTTGACAACGGTTGAATCTGCCGATGGCGCGGACATCAAAATGGTGGCGTCGATCCAACCATTGGCAGCACGCAAACTGCAAGAGCAGGCGCTCAAGCAAAACATCACCACCTTGCACAACCGTATCAACGAATTGGGCGTTTCAGAGCCCGTCATTCAGCAGCAAGGTCTGGACCGCATTGTGGTGCAATTACCCGGTGTGCAGGATACGGCCAAGGCCAAGGATATCTTGGGTCGCACCGCGACGCTGGAAGTCCGCATGGTCGACGATGGCACCGAGGCCCGCTCAGCCCAGGTGGGCACGGGCCCTGTGCCTTATGGCTCTGAGCGCTACCCCGAGCGCAGTGGTGGGCTCATCGTTGTGAAAAAGCAGGTTATTTTGACGGGCGATAACTTGACGGACGCTCAGCCTGGATTTGACAACCAGACCCAAGAACCCACAGTCAATTTGACATTGGATGCCAAGGGGGCTCGTATTTTCCGCGACGTCACCCGCGAGAACATCAATAAGCGCATGGCCATTGTGCTGTTTGAAAAAGGTAAGGGTGAGGTGGTGACTGCACCCGTCATCCGTGCCGAAATTGGGGGCGGACGCGTTCAAATTTCTGGCAGCATGACGTCAGTCGAAGCCACAGACACCGCTTTGTTGCTGCGTGCTGGCGCATTGGCTGCCCCCATGGAAATCATTGAAGAACGCACCATTGGCCCGACCCTCGGAGCGGAAAACATTGCCAAAGGCTTCAACAGCGTGACCTGGGGCTTTGTGGCTGTGGCGGTTTTTATGTGCCTCTACTACATGCTGTTTGGCATGATTTCCAGCATATCGCTGGCGTTCAATTTGTTGCTGCTCGTGGCGGTGTTGTCTATGCTGCAAGCGACACTCACGCTGCCAGGCATGGCAGCCATGGCGCTGGTTTTGGGTATGGCCATTGACGCCAATGTGCTGATCAATGAACGCGTGCGTGAGGAACTGCGCGCCGGTGCGTCCCCTCAGGCGGCCATCCACGCCGGTTACGACCGCGCATGGGCCACTATTATTGACTCCAACGTGACCACTTTGATTGCTGGTCTTGCGCTGCTGGCCTTTGGGTCTGGGCCGGTGCGGGGCTTTGCAGTGGTGCACTGCTTGGGCATTTTGACCAGTATGTTTTCGGGTGTTTTCTTCTCCCGGGGCGTGGTAAATTTGTGGTACGGTCGGCAGAAGAAATTAAAAACAGTGTCCATAGGGACGGTTTGGCGCCCTGATTCCGGTAATCAGGTCACGACAAACTAAGGGGATCAGGAATGGAATTTTTCAAAATCCGCCACGATATTCCGTTTATGCGGAATGCGCTGGTGTTCAACCTTGTGTCGCTGGTGACGTTTCTGGCGGCTGTTTTCTTCCTGTTTTCGCGTGGCTTGCATTTGTCGGTGGAGTTCACTGGTGGCACGCTGATGGAAGTCAGCTATTCCCAGCCAGCTGACCTCAACGCCATTCGCGCCAGTGTTGCAAATTTGGGTATTGCTGATGTACAGGTGCAGAATTTCGGTACTGCACGCGATGTGCTGATTCGCATGCCGGCGCAAAAGGGCAGTAGTTCTGGGGCGCAGAGTGACCGTGTGGTAGCCGGATTGTGCGCTACAGCAGCTGGCTCCATGCAGCCAGACCCCAAGCAATCCGGAAAAATGCTGTGCCTTACAGCTGCCAATGCCGAGCCATTGTCTTTGCGCCGTACCGAATTCGTAGGCCCGCAGGTGGGGGATGAGTTGGCTGCGGATGGACTCAAGGCGCTCGCCAGTGTCGTGGTCGGCATCATGCTGTACCTTGCCATTCGATTTGAATGGAAATTTGCCGTCGCAGCCATCATTGCCAATTTGCACGACGTCATCATCATCTTGGGATTTTTTGCCTTCTTTCAGTGGGAGTTTTCGCTGCCAGTGTTGGCTGCGGTCCTCGCTGTGTTGGGTTACTCGGTGAATGAGTCGGTGGTTATTTTTGACCGGATTCGTGAGAATTTCCGTCGGTTTCGCAAGATGAATACCGAGCAAATCATTGACAGTGCCATTACCTCCACTATCAGCCGCACCATCATTACCCACGGTTGCACGCAGCTGATGGTCTTGTCCATGTTGTTGTTTGGCGGCGAAACGCTGCATTACTTTGCACTGGCGCTCACCATTGGTATTTTGTTTGGTATTTATTCGTCCGTGTTTGTGGCGGCTGCCATTGCCATGTGGTTGGGCATCCAGCGTGAAGACCTGGTTAAGGGTCCGATAAAAAAAGAAGGGGACCCCGCGGACCCCAACGCAGGCGCTACGGTATAAACTTTGCGTGAACCATGGCCATCGCCCCTAGTAAATCCAACTTGACGCCGCGGCAACAATTTGCCCGGGCATTGCGCGAGCGATTTTTAGCCGAGGCGGGGCAAGCCATGTCCGAAATTGGCGTGGCGGTGCTGGATCAAATTACGACGTTGATGGATGCGCCGTCCAATGCGCGTGAGAGCCAAGAGCGGCGTGACGTCTGGATGGCTTACAAGACGTGCAGGCCGCTTTGGCTGGAAGGCACGATGAAGGTGTGGCGTGAGTGCCTGGATCCCCCCACCAAGAAGAAGTCCACAGACCCAGAAGTGATGGGCCTGCAATTGGTGGGTACCGAAGTCGTCGAGAACAAGATACTGGCTTCACGGATGGTTATGGCTGTGATGGAAAAGGTCAATAGCCAACTGGAAGATCTTCGCTTGCGGATGCAGTTTCTGGAGGGCACGGAAGATTTGGCGCTCAACGACTTGTTTCGTCCCGAGGTGTTAGTTTTGTTGATGGTCGAACAATGGGCGAATGCCGGCATGCCGGGCGACTCTTGGGCCATGGTCAATGACGTGGTGCAAAAGCTTTTGATTGAGAAATTAAAAGCAGCCTATGCCAATGCGAATGATGTGCTGATCAAAAAAGGCGTGATGCCGACGATTGAGCTCAAAGACCGGGTCAAGGCTCCCAAGCGCACGGCTCCCGCACGGGCAAGGCCGTCGTCACCACCCATTGGCCCACAGGCGGCTGAGGGTAGAAATACATCGCCAGGGGATCTCGGACAAGGTGTCGGCTCAGGCGAGTCCTACGGGCAGGGCGGACACCCTCAGGGTAACTATGGCCAAGGCCCCTATCAGGAGGCGGCCCAGCGTCAGGGGGCAAACCAGCCATCCACGCAGGGGAATTCAGGACAAGCTGATAACGGAGCAGGTGGCGGGCCACAAGCTGCTGGCGGCGGTTTTTTTGGTGGGCGGCTAGGTTGGGGTGCCCGTGGGCCCGCGCAATCTGGTCCGCAGAGCGACCAGGCTCCTTCTGGGCCCATGTCGAATACGTCTTCGCCAACACCCTTTTGGAAGCAATCCTCCAGCGCACACAATAATTTGGGTTACGGTGGGGCCGCCTCTGACGAGACCCGGATGATGACGGCCAATTCACCGATGGCACGGGCACGCAACCGGGCCCAAGGGGTCATCGGCCAAATCAGACGGCTCTTTGTTAGCCATGGCGGTGGCGATTTCACCGGAACGGGGCACCATGCTGCGCCATCCCCCGCATTGGCGGCTGCTATTGCACCACCGCGACCGGGTCAAGCCGGTACCTACGCGGCAGGGGGCACGTTGTACGAAGATTACAGCCCTGCCGGTGTTGCTCGGGTTGCAGTGGATTTGCGCGAAAAGACCGCAGACCTCAAGAAAAAGGCTGAAACCAAAGGTGAAAAAGCGACGATTGAAATCGTTGCCTTGATGTTCCAGGCCATTCTTGCCGAAGACCGGATTCCGCCGGGTATTCGTGTTTGGTTTGCACGACTGCAAATGCCGGTCTTGCGTATGGCACTGGAAGACCCTGATTTTCTGGGAACCACCACACACCCGGCGCGGTTGTTGATCGACCGCATGGGCTCCTGTGTCATGGGCTTTGATTCGGCGGGCGTGCATGGCAAGACGATGGAGCTGGAGATCAAGCGTATCGTGCAAGTCATCGAACAGTATCCGGAGACGGGCAAGAAGGTCTACCAAGTTGTTTATGACGAGTTCCAGAAGTTTCTGTCCAAGTTCCTGACTGAAAAGGGCACGACACAGAAAGTTGTAAGCGTTGCACAGCAGGTTGAACAAAAAGAAACGCTGGCCATTCAATACACCATTGAGATGCGCAACATGCTCAAGGACATGCCCGTTCGAGACGAGATCCGCGAGTTCTTGTTTAAAGTCTGGGCTGAGGTCTTGGCGGTTGCCGCAGTGCGCAAAGGGCCTCAACACCAAGATACCCTTACGCTTAAAAAGTCCGCTACTGACTTGGTGTGGGCAGCTAGCGCCAAACCCAATCGCGCGGATCGCGCTCGAGTCATTCAGGACCTTCCAAATTTGCTGGTGCGATTGCGCTCGGGGATGACCTTGTTGGCCATGGCGCCGAACGAACAAGATCAGCACATCAAAACCGTCAGTGACACATTGGCCGATGCATTCCTGTCCAAGACTCAAGCGATTCCGCAGGCCAAGATCGACGCCATGGCTCAACGCCTAGGCAATCTGGAAGACTTTGTCAGTGAAGATGGCATGGGTGACTTGCCACTGGATGCTGAAAGCATCGAGATGATGCTGGGCATTGATGCCTCGGCCATCGAAGTGGTTGGCAACGGGGGCTCCAAGCCTACCGCCGCGATGGTGGCTTGGGCGCAAGAGTTGCAGTTGGGCTCTTGGTTTACGCTGGACCACAACAACCATATTACGCAGGTTCAATTTGCATGGCGTAGTGACCGCAAACACCTTAACTTGTTTGCGGCAAACTCAGGCAAGAGCTTTCTGATACAAGGTGGCCGGCTTGCCGCCTATCTGCAGGCGGGCCTTTTGCTGCCACAAGAAGAAGAAACGCTGACCGTCCGCGCGACCCGGGATGCACTTTCGAAGATTGAAGCGAATCCCGAGCGTTTAATGGCTTGAGGTTTTGCCGCTAACAAACACATCAGCGCTGTTAGTGCGCGATGCGTTCGGTCAGGTCGTCACACAGTTCATCGAGAACCAGCGCATCAGGTTCTTGGCCAAAACTCCAGTAAACCATCAAAATGATGATCTTCAGGTCATCCAGCGACACGGGCGAACCGGGGGCTGCCATTGCGCGGTCGATGACGACTTCTCGCATTGGCGCAGGTAAAACTCCCGCAGACTCCAGAAAACTAATGAACCCAAGGCATTGCACGCCCAAATGGTTTTGCTCAGCAACCGGGTAGATCCGAACACTCACGGAAGAAGGCTCCCGCAGCCACGGATCAGGCGCCGCCAATTGCGATGTACCGGCAAAACCCTTCGACCCGCGGGCCGCGGTATTCAGGCCATTGAGCCATTCCATTGCGTCGTCAATTTCTTCAGACTCAAACCCGACCGCATTGAGCTTACGCTCCAGGTGCGCTGGCTCGGGGCAGCTGTCACCGGCATAGTAGTTTTCGTAAACGAAGACAAGCACTTCAAACATGCTGCCAATATAGCGCAGAAAAGCAAGCACCTTGGTGCACGGTTGACTTTCCCCCTTATTTCTTGTTTTGGTGAAACCGTGTCGTTCTCAAACCTGAGCCATGCGTTGAAATAGCCCGCCCGTCAACCGCACGACCTCACCGTGAATCTCCAACTCCATGAGCCGGGCCTGCAACGCGGCTGTCGACAGGCCCGTGCGCGCTTGAACAGCGTCCAGACTGGTCGGATCGAAGCCTAGGGCACATAAAACTGGATCTTCGGCCTCCGACCCAGGCGTTTCGATTGCCGTCGCTCGCGGTGCAGTCGAAGGAAAGCCGGGCTGAAGTTCCTCAAGCACATCTTGTGCACTCTCAACCAACTTAGCCCCCTGTTTGATCAGTGCGTGGCAACCACGAGCTTGTGTCGAGTGTATGGACCCAGGAATCGCAAACACGTCTTTGCCTTGCTCTGATGCCAAACGCGCGGTAATGAGTGAGCCGGACTTTAACGCAGCTTCAACTACCAGGGTGCCACGGGAAAGGCCGGCGATGATGCGGTTGCGCTTAGGGAAATTCGCTGACAAGGGCGGTGTTCCCAATGCATACTCACTCAACAGAAGGCCTCGTTCTGCGATCCGATGGGCGAGATCGCGGTGCTGGCGGGGGTAAACACGGTCCAAGCCGGTTCCCACCACTGCTATAGTCGCAAGCGCACCTTCTGCTGCACCTTCCAGTGCCCCTTCATGCGCGGCACCATCGACACCCAGGGCCAAGCCGGAAACAACGGTCAACCCGCCAGCAGCCAGGGCCTGCGAAAACTGCCGCGCATTTGAAGCCCCTTGCGGTGTAGGGTTGCGGCTACCAACTACCGCAATGCTATGCGGCATGCAGTTCGCCAAAATGCCCTTGTCCCAAGCAATGGATGCACCCATGCCATACAACAGGAGAGGGGGATCTTCCATGTCCAACAGGGCTTGAGGATAAGAAGGATCACCAAGGGTCAGCACGCGATGATTGACGGAGTTCGCCTGCAGCCAATCCCAGGTTGTTTGAAGCAACTGCGCCAACTCAGCTGGCTCACTACCGAGCGCAGCCACCTGAGCAGCGCTAGCCACTTCTGCCAAAGCGGAGGCAGAACTGTCAAATATACGGTGTGGCAAACCAAACGCCGCCAGCAACCGCCGTGCAGTGGCGTCGCCAACACCGGTTGTCAATTGCAGACGCAGCCAGCCTGCAAGCTCTTCACGCTCCATGGGGCTACTCCTGCGAAGCCAAACGAGGCGAAGGGATCAACCCTGTCAACGCTACTGGCGAGGGTTCACCAAACGGTCTCCCACGCGAACACCGTCGGTGATTTCAAGTATCAAGGCGTAAGAAAGTCGTTCAAACGTACGAAATACCATAAGCAACCCATTGCGCTCGTCCGGCAGCTTCATGACGGGACGACTGGGGTCCGTCTTGTCGACGATGCGCGCGCCATCGGTCAGGATGGCCAACACAATGCCTGGCTCCATACCATCCACTGTTCCTTTGTTGATGGCGACCACTTGGTTTTGTCCCGCATTAACCACGGCATTGCCATAGACTGAAACAATGCGGCCTTCAACCTTTTCCTGCGGGGCCCGTGGCGTGTAGGTTTGAAGCTGACGCGGGGGTTCAGGCAGCAAACGATCGCCTACACGTATTTCTTCCTTGGCACTGGTGATGTCAATCGTGGCCGGAACAATGGCTTGGCTCTGCGAGCCATCACGATTTTGAACTTCGCCGGGTGCTTCACCACGAACCAACACGGCCTTGCCCACGTACTGCGCTTCGTAACCGAGGACTTCATTCGTCGTCGGGTCTTTTAGCGGCGTAGCGTCTCGGAAAATACGGAACAGTTGGTCCTTGCCTTGGTCGTCCAATAGTGGAGTGCCTGATGGGCCTCGCGCATAGGCGCGATCACCGCGTGTAATCAATACACGGCTTTCCAAAGCAGCAACAATCCGTGCAGCAGAGTGCAACCCCGCATCGTCAACAATAATCGGCTCAGCCAAAAACGCCTCAATGATGTTGGAGCGCAGCGTCGGTAGTGCCCCGTCGGCCAGCATTTCGTAGCGTGTCCGTGGTGAGAGTTTCACCACCGGTGGATCGATCTGTTCGCCTTCTAAGCGCAGCGTGGCGAGTCCGTTATTGCGGACCAATACCAACACCTGCCCAGGATAAATCCGATGCGGATTCTTGATGTCATCCAGGTTCATGCCCCACAACTCAGGCCAGCGCCATGGGCTCTTCAAGTACAGCCGTGAGATAGCCCACAGGGTGTCGCCTTGTTTGATCGTATAACGTTCAGGCGCATCTGCAGCCAACTCGCTGAGCGGAACGCCTTTTTGGGCCACAGCGTTTGCCGTCTGCTTCTGGGACGACGAGATGGGAAAGTTTTGAGCCCATCCCGAAGTGGTCACCATCGTACTGGCCAAAGTGGCCAATGCTGCCATCTTGGCAAGTGCCATGGTGGATTTGCCCATAAGTTGTGTCGTCATAGCGTGCCGCATTCCCAGGAAAAACTTGATAATTTACGCGCGATTTTGCGCTCAAGCCCTTGATTCGGCAACGTTTTTAGTCCTTTGGCGGTGCGCTATCGACTAAAAGTGGCGAAAATAGCGACATTCCAGAAAACCTGAGGGCCAAACTGTGCCGCGTGTGAAACAGTTTTGACCTATCCTGAATCCCATCACCATGGCCCTACTTCCCATCCTTTGCTATCCCGATCCCAAGTTAAACAAGCAGGCCAAGCCAGTGGCAACGGTCGATGAACGCATTCGCTCGCTGGTTGCCGATATGCTGGAAACCATGTACGACGCCAAAGGAATCGGCCTCGCGGCCACGCAGGTCGATGTGCACGAGCGCGTGATCGTGATCGATGTGTCGGAAGAGCGCGATGATCCCTTGGTGCTGATCAATCCCGAACTCGTTTGGACCAGCCCGACCACGCATTTAAATGAAGAGGGATGCCTGTCGGTGCCAGGCATCTATGACGGCGTCCTGCGTTTTGATGCGGTCCATGTCAGCGCATGGGATCTCACAGGAACGCCACGGCGCATTGAAGCAGACGCGTTACTGGCCGTTTGCATTCAACATGAAATGGACCACCTGATGGGTAAAGTCTTTGTGGAATACCTGTCGCCACTCAAGCGCAATCGCATCAAGAAAAAAATTCTGAAAGCTCAGCGCGAGGAAGCCCAGTGAGTTGGTGCCCAGTTGGAGTCGTGCGGTGAGAGTTATCTTTGCAGGGACTCCTGAATTTGCGAAGGTCGCGCTCGATCACTTGTACGCCAGTGGACACACTATCGCGCTTGTGTTGACCCAGCCCGACCGCCCGGCAGGGCGTGGCATGAAGCTGCAAATGTCGGCAGTCAAACAGTATGCACTGCAGCATGGTTTTCCCGTAGCGCAACCGCGTAGCCTCAGATTGGACGGCAAATTCCCAGAAGACGCCGCTGACGCGCGCCAAGCCATCTCCGAAGCGCACGCCGACGTCATGGTGGTGGCTGCCTACGGATTGATTCTTCCGCAATGGGTGCTAGACGATATGGCAGGCGTTGGTGCGAGCCAAGTCCGCGCCGGGCCGCCCCAACCGGACTTAGCCCCCTTGGGGGGCAGCGCAGCACACGCAGTGGCAAGCGTAGGGGCTTCCAAACTCGGTTGCTTGAATATCCATGCGTCATTGTTGCCACGCTGGCGAGGTGCGGCACCCATTCACCGTGCCATTGAAGCCGGCGACTCTGACACCGGGATCACCATCATGCAGATGGACTCAGGACTCGACACAGGCAATATGTTGTTGGTCAGGAGCATCGCCATTGACGAGGCTGACACTACGGGTGTTCTCCATGATCGGCTGGCCGTGCTTGGTGGCGAAATGATTGTGATGGCGCTCGACAGGGCCGCGGCGGGACAATTGGAGCTGGTTTGCCAGCCCGCAGAGGGTGTTACCTACGCCCACAAAATTGAAAAACAGGAGGCCGCTATTGACTGGCACCAGGATGCCCGCGTCCTCGTCCGTCGGATTCATGCGTTCAACCCGTTCCCGGGCGCCTCAGCTACCCTCAATGGTGTGGTCATCAAGATCTGGGCGGCAACCGTTGCACAGCCGGACGACCGCGCGCGTACGAGATTTGGTGCTTTGGGTCACCCGTGCGGTGCGATTTTGGCGCTAGATTCGGAATCCATAGCGGTACAAGCGCAGGATTCCATCGTGCTGCTGCATGAATTGCAGCGGCCGGGCGGCAAGCGTTTGCGTGTTGCTGACTTCCTGCACGGGTTTGCACTGCAAGTCGGCATGCAATTTGATCTCTTGCCTTGACGTTCTCATCCGTGTTGTTGCAACCCGCATCACGCCATCACCCCGAGTTTCGGCAGGGTGTTGCAGACATGATGGGCGTTGCGCTGGGCATTGCAGCTTGGGGGCTCATGACGGGTGTAGCCATGGTCAAGTCGGGCATGGCAACATCGGAGGCCCTGTTGATGGCAGCCATCGTGTTTGCCGGGAGTTCGCAGTTGGCGGCCATTCCGCTGATCTTGGCCGGCGCACCCATCTGGGTCGTGCTTGCAACCGCCCTTTGCGTGAATCTGCGATTCGTCGTCTTCAGCTTGCACATGCGCCCGTATGTCATGCACTTGCCCTTACGGGATCGACTGCTTGCCGGTTATCTGACGGGTGATTTGACCTATGTGTTGTTCGTCAAGCACTTTGCCCAGCCGGCGACCGATGCAGCAGGTCGCACGGCGCAAATGGCCTACTTGCTGGGCAATGGGGGCACCAACTGGCTGGCCTGGACGTCCAGCAGCATCGCGGGCGTTGTCCTTGCCAACGCCATTCCGACCCATTGGGGGCTGGGCTTTGCAGGCATCTTGGCCCTAGTTGGAATGTTGTGCTCACTGGCATCCACCCGTTTGCGGTGGATTTCGGCCATAGTGGCTGGCACCGCTGCGGTTGTCGCCTTCGGGCTTCCGCTCAAGCTCAATATTTTGACCGCCATTGCCGTCTCGGTTGTGGTTTGCCTCTTGCTGGAGCGAGCCGCTGCTGGCCATCCAAAAGCTCCTGCGGATGGACGAACATGAGTTTTGAAGAGGTCTTCCCTGTCGACAGTAGCGCATGGAATCTGCTGACTATTGTGGCAATGGCTGGCATAACGGTGCTGTCCCGCACACTATTTTTTCTTTCGAGCAAACCGTGGTCTATGCCCAACTGGGCGCAGCGCGGCTTGCAATATGCACCCATTGCGGCGCTGTCAGCTGTGATCGTGCCCGAAATTGTGATGTCACAGGGCGCGCTCATTCATACCGTGCAAGATGCTCGGCTCTATGCCGCTGCCACTGGTATTCTCTATTTCTTCTGGCGCAAAGGATCGGGCCAGGTCGTGCTGGGGACCATAGCGATTGGTATGGCGGTCTATTTGCCCTTGCACCTTGGTCTGGGCTGGTGAAGCAATCAAGCCCCAAGCTCCTCCGTTGTGCAGGTTGCCGCCTTCTACAATTCGTCAACTTTTCATTTTTTAGGATGTCGGTATGAATGTGCTTCGTTTTTCTGATTTGTGCGCGCGCGGCGAAGTTGCCGGCAAGCGTGTTTTTATCCGCGCTGACTTGAATGTTCCACAGGACGATGCGGGGCACATCACAGAAGACACGCGGATCCGGGCCAGCATTCCTTGCATTCAGATGGCCTTGGATGCCGGTGCTGCAGTCATGGTGACTTCCCACCTGGGGCGGCCCACCGAAGGTGTATTGACCGCTGCAGATTCATTGGCACCTGTTGCGGCACGCATGGGCGAGCTGATGGGGCGTGCGGTATCTGTTGTTCCAAACTGGGTCGACGGCGTGCAGGTGCAGCCTGGGCAGCTCGTCATGCTGGAAAACTGCAGGGTCAACAAAGGTGAAAAGAAAAATGACGAAGCACTGGCGCGCAAAATGGCCGCGCTTTGCGATATTTTTGTGCACGACGCGTTTGGTACTGCCCACCGCGCCGAGGCCAGCACCTATGGCATTGCTGAATATGCGCCAATTGCTTGCGCCGGCCCACTGCTTGCGGCGGAAATGGATGCCATCTCCAAAGCACTGTTGGCGCCAAAACGCCCGTTGGTGGCCATTGTTGCGGGCTCCAAGGTGTCTACCAAACTTACCATCCTCAAGAGCTTGGCTGCCAACGTCGATCAGCTGATCGTCGGGGGTGGAATTGCCAATACCTTTATGTTGGCTGCTGGTTTGAAGATCGGCAAAAGTCTTGCCGAACCGGCCCTGCTGGCCGAGGCGACTGCAGTCATTGAGGCCATGAAAGCCCGTGGCGCTGCCGTGCCAATTCCCACCGACGTGGTTACCGCCAAAACATTTTCAGCAGACGCAGTCGCCACGGTTAAAGCCGCCACCGACGTTGCAGAAGATGATTTGATCTTGGACATTGGCCCCCAAACGGCACAAGCCTTGGCGCTTCAGCTGAAATCTGCTGGCACGATCGTCTGGAATGGTCCGGTTGGAGTTTTTGAATTTGCTGCGTTTGAAAATGGTACCAAGGTCATTGCGCAGGCCATTGCGGAATCCAGCGCGTTTTCCATTGCGGGTGGCGGCGATACATTGGCTGCTATTGCAAAGTACGGCATCGAAGACCGAGTGGGCTACATCAGCACTGGCGGTGGCGCATTCTTGGAAGTTCTGGAAGGCAAGACGCTGCCAGCTTTTGAAGTGCTGACCCGCCGTGCAGCGGACTAATTGCTATTAATTCAATAGCTGCTTACGCAGTATTGACGAGGGCTAGGGCCATAAATGGCCCACAATCGTCAGTCGAAGTGCTAAAACAGCTCGACGTCGCCAACCTTCAGGTCTACCTTGAGCAGACCTCGGCGCACTAGGTCTGCTTCGCTACACACCTGGTTGCGACCATGGTGCTTGGCGTAGTAGACGGCCTGGTCGGCGCGCTCGCATGCGGCAGCCGGTGAATCCCCCGACACAATTTCAGTGACACCCACGCTGGCAGTAATACGGCCAGCCTGTGGGAACTTGTAATTGGCCATGTTCATGCGAAAGCGCTCCACGGCAGCCACCGCGGCATCGTGGTCACCACTGCGCAGCACCACCAAAAACTCTTCTCCTCCAAACCGGTACACGCGGTCATAGGCGCGAAAAGAGGTTTTGAGCAATCGCGCGACCAAGATCAAAACTTCGTCGCCAATCAGGTGGCCATAGGTGTCATTGACCTGCTTGAAATGGTCGATATCCACCATTGCCAGCCAAAAATTGGAGGGCGAAGTCGTCGATCGATGCTCCACTCCGTCGGGTGATTGGTCGGCGTCGGCCTGTTCAACCGGCTTCAAGGTCTTGTAAAACAGGTCATCAAAGGGCTTGCGGTTCCATAGACCCGTGAGTGCATCGCATTCACTGTAATCCAGCATATCCAGCATATTGCCGTACATGGAGAGCAGCCGCTTTGCATCGGATATTTCTTCTGCCGACAAAGCGTGTGTGGATTGGACTTCGGCCACGCCCGGCAGCGTCGCGGCCTCTGCCAACAACATGGGGAAGCGCGTTACATGCATCGGCTGGGTGGCGGACGGTGCTGCGGCCACAATTTCGAGTCGGTCGGCGCACCGAAGGCGATCGGGGTCGCTTTCAACCGGCGACATCATGCTGAGCTCTACCCGCATCGGATCGGTAACAAAGCGCACTTTGACTCCCGGGAGCGCTTGCGTCACGGGAAGCCAGTAACGTTTGTCATCGTCAAGTACCAGGCTGAACAACTCAACCATGCTGCCGCCCAGCGTTTCCAGTAGTGCCTGGGTGATTCCACCCAGCAATTCATCGCGCTTACGCAAGCCGCTGAGACGCACCAAGTGGTCGACCAGACTGGCGGAGCGAGAAGGGGTGCTATTTTGCATGTGCCGATATTACACAACAGGTTGGCGCGTTACGGCTCATTTGTCGTATGGTCGGCCATTACTGCGCCGCAGACGCGTCCGCGCCCGTTTCGTTTGGCCAGGTAGAGCTGGGTATCTGCCAATCCAACCAGTTGCATGGCGTCGCCAATGGAGTCTGGTGTTGCAGTTGCCAGACCAACACTGACCGTGACCGATGGACCGACGGAAGAGGTTTCGTGTGGAATATTCTGCGAACGCACATAGCTCTCCATTTCACGCGACAACCGCAGCGCGTCATCGAACGGAGTTTCGGGCAAGATGCAGGCGAACTCCTCGCCCCCATACCGCGCAACCAAGTCGCCTGGACGTTTTAGGCACGATTTCAGGCCTAAAGCAATCTGGCGAAGGCAATCGTCACCGGCTTGGTGTCCGTACCGGTCGTTAAAGAGTTTGAAGTGGTCTACGTCAATCATGATGATCGACAGCGGGGTTTTGCTACGGGCAGAACGGCCCCATTCCACGCCTAGCTGCTGGTCAAAATAGCGACGATTGAACACACCGGACAGACCGTCCAGAAAAACCAGTTTCCGCAACAGATCTGACTGGAACTTAAGAGTCAATTGGGTTTTTACCCGCGCCCGCACAACTGCAGGATTGATGGGCTTTGCTATGAAGTCGACCGCACCCAAACTCAGACCATGCGTCTCCTGCGCTGCATCGGTATGGGCGGTAACAAAGATGACTGGAATGTCGCGTGTCGCATCGTTGGCTTTGAGCTGCGCGCAAACCTCAAAGCCGTCCATTCCCGGCATGACCACATCCAGTACCACCAGATCTGGCGGATTGGACTGGCAAATTGACAAAGCCTGCTGACCATTGGTCGCCATGAAAACCTGGTACTCGCCCCCAAAGACTTGGTGCATCACCTGTATGTTGATAGGCTGGTCATCGACCACCAACAGCTTTGGTTTTCCATGGGAGCTGCCAAGCAGCTCTTCCATTGGTATGTCGCGGTTGGTCATTGGTGGAGTGGTGCAGTACGGCTAACGTATCTAAGGGGTCAATTCAACCACACCTTGCGTGTTTCCAGAAGTGGCGATAACCCGAGAACGTGGCGCGAGCTGTCGCTCCACCATGGTGCGTGGTTGCATTGCAACGAACGTGTTGGCTGGGTTGGTTGCAAATTGACCTTCGTGTGTAACCGAGTAGACATAGGTTCCATGAGAAAATAGGCGCAACCAACAGGAGTTATTTACATGCCGCGTCGTGCTACCAAGATTGTCGCCACCCTGGGCCCCGCTTCAAGCGACCCCGCATTGCTGGAGCAAATGATTCGTGCCGGCGTCAACGTTGTTCGGCTGAATTTCAGCCACGGCAAGGCGCAGGATCATATTGACCGAGCCCGCCTTGTGCGCGAAGCCGCACAGCGCGCAGGCCGCGAAGTCGCCATCATGGCGGATCTACAGGGCCCCAAAATCCGCGTCGGCAAGTTCGCCGAAGGCAAAATCTTTCTGGAGCCGGGCCAAAAGTTTGTGCTCGATGCGGCCCGTACTGAGCTGGGTGATATTGATGCTGTAGGTCTGGATTACAAGTCGCTGCCCAGCGAAGTCAAGGCCGGCGACATTCTGCTGCTCAATGATGGCTTGATCGTGATCACTGTCGATGCGGTTCGTGGCGAGCAAGTGCACACCACCGTCAAGCTCGGCGGCGAGTTGTCCAATAACAAGGGCATCAACAAGCAAGGTGGCGGCCTCACAGCCCCCGCATTGACCGCCAAGGACATGGAAGACATCCGCACGGCAATGAGTTTTCAGGCCGATTACGTCGCGGTTAGCTTTCCCAAGAATGCAACCGACATGGAAATGGCGCGCCAGCTGTGCAATGTGGCAGCCGCAGAATACAACCACAAGCCTGGCTTGATTGCCAAGATCGAGCGTGCTGAAGCCATACCCCGCCTGCTGGAAATCCTCTTGGCCAGTGACGGCATCATGGTTGCGCGCGGTGATTTGGCTGTTGAAGTGGGTAATGCCATCGTTCCCGGCCTGCAAAAGCGCATGATCAAGCTGGCCCGCGAGCATGACCGAGTGGTCATCACCGCAACCCAAATGATGGAATCCATGATTACTAACCCGGTGCCTACCCGCGCTGAGGTTAGTGACGTAGCCAACGCAGTGCTTGATGGAACCGATGCAGTGATGTTGTCGGCTGAGACGGCTGCTGGTAAATACCCGCTGGAGACCATTGTTGAAATGGCCAAAATCTGCCATGCCGCTGAAGGGCATGAAGACTATGAAATCGAGGCAGATTTCACGGGCAAGAAGTTCAGCCGCATTGACCAAACCATCGCCATGGGCGCGCTGTTTACAGCCCACCATCTGGCTGCCAAAGCTATTGTTGCGATGACCGATAGTGGATCGTCTGCGCTGTGGATGAGCCGCCATTTGATTCGCGTACCGATCTACGCCTTGACCTCGAAAATCGCAACCCAGCGCAAGATGGCGTTGTATCGCAATGTACGGCCGCTTTTTGTGGACACCAGCCTCGACCGTGATACGGCCCTGCGCGAGGCCGAAAGCCACCTGAAAGCCCGCGGCATCGTGCAAAAGGGTGACGTGTACGCCATCACATTCGGCGAGCCTATGGGTTCGCCCGGCGGCACCAATATGCTGAAGATTTGCCAGGTGGGCTAGTTCACCTCCCCCTGTGTATTGCGCTGGGTGCGGTGTTAACTGCCGCCAGCGCTTTTCGCGTTTTGGCGCACTGAAAACCTCGGGTTTTCCCGTATGACTAGAATGCCGGTACGGTACAAGTTACCAAGTGGTTACCAAAATTTGGTCACCCTGTCGGTTTTTTAACTTCAATAGGAAAATCCCATGGCTCTCGTTTCAATGCGTGAATTGCTGGACCACGCCGCCATTCATGGCTACGGCATTCCCGCTTTCAATGTGAACAACCTGGAGCAAGTCCAGGCGGTGATGGAGGCGGCCAAGGAGGTTGGCTCGCCCGTCATCATGCAAGCTAGCGCCGGTGCTCGCAAATATGCTGGCGAATCCTTCATTAAGCACCTGATCCAGGCCGCCATCGAGGCCTATCCCACCATACCCCTCGTCATGCACCAAGACCATGGCCAAAGCCCCGCCGTCTGTCAGGGTGCCATCGATTTGGGCTTTAGTTCAGTGATGATGGATGGTAGTTTGGAGGCCGATGGCAAAACCATCGCCAGTTACGCGTACAACGTAGAAGTTACACGGAAAGTTGTCCAGTCGGCGCACGCGCTGGGCGTCAGTGTCGAGGGTGAATTGGGCTGCTTGGGTTCGTTGGAGACCATGCGGGGTGACAAAGAAGACGGACACGGTACCGATGCCGTCATGACCCGCGCGCAAATGCTCACAGACCCCGAGCAAGCCGCTGATTTCGTCAAACAAACCCAGCTTGATGCACTTGCCATTGCCATTGGCACGAGCCACGGCGCTTACAAGTTCACCCGCAAACCCACGGGCGATATTTTGGCCATCGACCGTATTCGCGAGATTCACCAGCGCCTACCCAATACGCACCTGGTCATGCATGGCTCCAGCAGTGTCCCGCAAGAACTCCTGGCCATCATCAATCAGTATGGGGGCAGCATTCCTGAAACCTACGGCGTGCCGGTCGAAGAAATCCAGCGCTCCATCCAATTTGGCGTGCGCAAGATCAACGTAGATACCGACATTCGCCTCGCCATGACCGCCGCAGTGCGGAAATTCATGTTCGAGAACCCCGAAAAGTTTGACGCCCGCGAGTGGCTCAAGCCCGCGCGAGAAGCAGCCAAAGCCATGTGCAAACAACGCTATATCGAGTTTGGCTGCGAAGGCCAGGGCGCAAAGATCAAAGGACATTCCTTGCAAGTGGTTGCCGGGCAATATGCCCGTGGTGAGTTGACCCAAGTCGTGCAATAAATCGCTGATGCGCGGGGTACCTTGCGTTCCTTGCGATAATCAACAGGAATAGTTTCCGGCCCGCCCACTGTTCAGCGGGCCTTTTTCATTTTGCTATGACTTCGACCGTACACACATCCGCCCTTACTTCCTTGCCCCTTCTGGCCCGTGGCAAAGTCCGTGACAACTATGCAGTGGGCGACGACCGCATCCTAATGGTCGCCAGTGACCGGCTCAGCGCATTTGATGTCATCATGGGCGAACCCATTCCCGGCAAGGGCAAACTGCTCACCCAAATGGCCCTGTTCTGGTTTGACAAACTGGGCCCCACGGGCCTGAATATTTGCCCCATCCACCTGACGGGTGAGTCACCCGAAAGCGCCGTTCAACCCGATGAAGTGGCACAGGTCGAAGGGCGCTCCATGCTGGTCAAGCGGCTCAAACCCCTGCCCATTGAAGCCGTGGTGCGTGGCTATCTGGCCGGCAGCGGCTGGAAAGAGTACCAGGGCAACAGCGCAGTGTGCGGCGTCCCGCTACCCGCAGGCCTGAAAAACGCATCCAAATTACCGGAACCCATCTATACGCCAGCGGCCAAGGCTGCGGTGGGTGACCACGACGAAAACATTACGTTTGAAAAAACCGTTGAAACCATCGGCCTGGACTTGGCCACCCGTGTGCGCGATATCAGTATTGCCATCTACAAAGCCGCAGCAGAATTCGCGCTGACCAAGGGCATCATCATTGCCGACACCAAATTTGAGTTCGGGCTGGATGCCGATGGCACGCTCACGCTGATGGACGAGGTGCTGACACCCGACTCATCTCGCTACTGGCCTGTGGAAAGTTACCAAGAAGGTACCAATCCGCCAAGCTACGACAAGCAATTCGTGCGCGACTGGCTGGATACTGCCATGGTTGACGGTAAACCCTGGAGCAAAACTCCCCCCGCGCCACGCGTGCCCAACGACGTGATCGCCAAGACGGCCGCCAAATACCAGGAAGCACTGGAGCGACTCACCAGCTAATTCCACGCTTGTGGCAGTCCGTTTGGCAGCCTGCTCCGCGGCGATGACAAAGCTTCGTTTCGGCGATACTGCCCCCTAACTTTTATCAACAATCTTTATAAGGACACTTTCATGGGTACCCAGTCGTTGCAAGACATCTATCTTTTCAAGGACATGTCGCCAGAAGAGCTTGAGCAACTCAGCAAAATGGGGAGCATCCGCACCTATGGCAAGGAAGAAGAAATCTTCAGCGCTGGAGAAGCCGCCAAGTCCTTGTTCGTCATTCGCCACGGCACTGTTGTCATTCGCCGTACAGGCAAAGAAGCAGACATTGAAGTCGCCCAAATGGGTACAGGCGCGCACTTTGGCGAAATGTCATTTGTGGATGAACAACCCCGCTCAGCCAACGCTATTTCGCTGGAGCGCTCTGAGCTACTGGAAATCGGGTTCGACGCCTTGCGCGCGCACTTTGACAAGCATCCCGCCACTGGATTGAAGTTTTACCGCTCGCTGTCCAATTTTCTGGCTGGCCGCCTGCGCATCACGACGACCGACCTGTCGTTTGCCCGCGAAAAGAACATTCGCCACTTCTAGCCCCGCAAATCGCGTGGAAAAGCGCGGGTTTGGTATAAACGCGGCCATACCCATCGTCAGCCAGGAGCATCCATGACATCCAGTACCGAGGTTACCCAGGTTAGCAACGCCAGTTTCACTTTGGCGCCACCCGAAGTCTTGGCCCCTGTGCCAGTTGAGGTTGCAAAAACCGCTGTACCGCTGGCAAAAGAAACCCAGACCGCAGTCGATGATCAGGTGGACCGTTTCATGGATGGCCTGCTCAAAGAAGACGTACAAAGCGAAGCCTTCAAAGCCAAGCTCGACAGCGCGTTTGCCTTGGGTCGCGAAGAAGTCTCCGTCGCCGCCGGGCTGATGCAAGGCCGGCTGATGCAGCGCAACTTTGCGGGCGTGGAAGACAGCAGTGCCTTCAAAGCCATTCAAGACATGCGGGGCCACTTGGACGAGCTGAACCCTGGCAAAGAAGGCGACCTGTTCCAGCCGCAAAAATTTCTGGGCATCATCCCCTTTGGCAACAAGCTGCAGTCCTACTTTCGTAAGTACCAAAGCGCCGGCACCCAGTTGCAAAAAAGCATGCAGCAAATCTACGCCGCGCGGGACGACATGCAGCGCGACGTGGTCGACATCGAAGCCACCCGCACCAAGCTGTGGGAAGCCATGCAAAAGCTATCTGCCGCCATCTACTTTGCCGAAACACTGGACGCCAAACTTGCATCCAAGGTAGACGCCCTGCAAGCAACCGACCCCATCAAAGCCAAAGCTTTACAACAAGAAGTCTTGTTCTACGCCCGTCAGAATCTGCAAGACATGATGACCCAACAGGCCGTATGCACCAATGGCTATCTGGCGCTGGACGTGCTGAAGAAAACCGGCCGCGAAATGATGAACGGCTGCACCCGCGTGGCCACGACGGGCATGAGTGCGCTGGCAGTCGCGCAAACGGTAGCGCGCGCCACCGGCAACCAAATCCAGGTTATGGAAATGCTCACCGGCGTCAATGCCTCCATCAACAACCTCGTTGCAGAGACGGGTCGCCAACTGGGCAACCACGTGGAAAAAACCGGCGAGTTTGCACAAAACCCGCTGCTGGGCATCGACAAGCTCAAGGAAATGTTCGACCAGACCTTTCGCGCCATGGACGCCATGGACACCTTCCGCGCCAAATCCATTGAGGTCATGGGCCAGAACAACGCCATGATGAAAGAACAACTGGCCCGGGCCGACCAGTACATCGACCGCACCCGCCAACAGCAGGCACGCGAAGCCAGCAAACAGGCACTCAGCGGCCCGGTTGCGCTGTAATCGAATTCAAACTTCCAGGGAGACTTTTTTATGGCAACGCACTACGTTATGCAACGCGATACCGCCGGTTGGCGCTCCCAGGTGTGGGCATCTTTTGGCCTGGCTCTGGTGGCTAGCGCTATTGGCGTCTTGCTCCTCCCCGGCCAAGAGCTGGACCGCGCGTTTTTGGCCATTGGCTTGGTCTTTTGCCTGTTCGCCTCATTCGCCGTAGCCAAAACCGTGCGCGATAACCGCGACGGTCAAGTGGACACAGCGTCCTGGGTCATGACCGTGTGGATCGCCTTTGCCGCCGCATTCAGCCTGACCGCATGGGGCCTGTGGCGCATGAACATTGGTGATTGGCAAAAAGGCTTTATGGTCGTGAGCTGGTTGTTTTTGGTCAGCAGCACGTTCACGGTAGCGAAGACTGTGCGCGACAAGCACGAAGCCGATTTGATGGACCGTGCGGCCAATACAGGGCCTGCTACCAAGCCTGGGGCGTTGTGAGGATTGCGCCCTGCTAGTCCTGTGGATTCGGCTACACAGCGCGCGTTCGAGACTAGCGCGTCGAAAGGCGTTGGAGCGTAAGGATGGATGCTCAGCTCATCACGTTATGAATGGCAGAACAAAACTTGAATCGACTTGCCACTTGTAGCTGCGGGAATGCGTCCATAGAGGTTGCGGGCGAACCAGAAACGCACGGCATATGCCATTGCGACAATTGCAAACAGCGCACAGGAAGCGCATTTGGCATCTCTGCATATTTCAAGACAGAGAACGTTTTGGCCAAAAATGGACCGGTTACTTGCTATTCTTTTTATGGGAGTCAATCAAGTTCCTTTCAGCAGCGTTACTTTTGCAATGTCTGTGGCACTACTCTCTATTGGAACGTGTCCACCTCTCCAGGCCTAACAGGTGTAGCTGGTGGTTGTTTTGTGGCCAACCCACTTGGCGAGCCTAAGTATTCAACGTCCAGCAGGAGCAAGTTCTCTTGGGTCAGTTTGCCTTGGCGCTGGAAAAAATATTCATAAGTCGGAGTGCCAACGTTCCTCTGACCGCTGCCCTCAAGAATATTGCCGATGCACTGCAAGCGCAGTGTGAGAACGCAGCGGCGTGCCGACGACTATTGGCAGTCGACGCCCATTCAGCAACTGCAGAGCAATTGGTCAAGGAGATGGTAATTAGCATCAAAGACCACAAACTGGAAGCCTCACCACACGATAGAGCGCTGATTACTGCTCCACATTCGCTATCATTTATATAGCAACCAACGGACAATTCACGAGGGATAGGGGCTTGAATGGCCAAACAAAGTGTCGCTGCAGGTATGCTCACCGGCCTTAGCGTCTACAGAGTACTTCCTGCCACGACAGGGCCTCCCCCCCCCCGCATCTGCGCGAGCCGGGCTTCTTCCCATGCATTCAGCTGCTGTTGAATCATCTGCAACGTGTCGTGCAATCGATCGAGCTCTGGCTTATCGACACTAATCACGACGCGGGTCTTGTCCTTTAACTACACCCCAAAAGATTTCAGCGATGTGTCAAATATAAAAGGTTTTTGCAGTGCTATATTGCTCGCAACCAACTTTCAGGTACCGCGCATGACAACAAGCAATAGCAAACCCCCTCTGGCACTCGATCAGGGATGCTGGAAGAATTCATCGTTTTCCCTGCACCTATTGGCAGCCGGTTTACTGGCATGCGCTGGCAATAGTTACGCCGTGGATGATGGAACCCAAATGCAAGAGAAGTTCCGCGTCAACTATGCGGGCTACCTGCCCCAAGCCGCCAAAATGGCGCTCTACATCAGTGAGAAAAAAGGCCCCATCAACTGGGTACTCAAGGGCCAAGGCAAACCCTGCAGTGGCAACAGCAATCACTATGTCAGCAATGACAAAAGCTCGGGCGACAGCTTTTACGTCATCGACTTTTCGGTCTGCACCACGCCAATTTCCAACGCAAGCTTGCATGTCGGTGCAGACAAATCGCTTCCATTTGAAATAGCCAATGATCCCTACGGTGAGCTGAAGTACGAATTCTTTGACTTTTTCAGACGCCATGAAACCCGCGCAACGTTCGCCCAAGCCAAAAACGATTGGGCTAAGAACCTTTCCATAGAGTTCAACTATGTAAAAGACGCTGGCGACAACGGCGCCTACCCGGTCAATACCGCTGAAGCGGCTTGGGCGCTGATCAATATTCTCGAAACCTATCCTGCCATCAACACATACTACAGCGCAAACTTGCAGGGTGCGCGAACGGTGTATTCGCAGCTGCAAATTTTGACGGACCAATTCAACCACGTGTTCGATCACCCGGGCGTGCTGGCCATTCCAAAGTTCCACACGAACGTGAATGACACGTATGCGGCCTGCGCGCCTTATTTCAGTGGAACCTGTATCTCGGAGCCGGAAACCAAGGCCACTTTTTCAACAGCCCGCACGTTCGCGGGCATGGCGCGTTTGCATCTGCGCTATGGCACCAATGTGCAGGCGCAGCAGGCATTCAAACAAGCCGTGTCTGCGATGGACGCGGCGCAAAAGAACCCCTTGGTATGTAAACAAGAGAAGGCTTTTGGTGGTGAAGGAGGCATGTACCCAGACAACGACAACTACAGCCTAAAACGCAACCCAAAACAACTTTGGGACAACTGCGTACCCGACAAAGACAATACCCAAGATGATGAATACGCAGCGACTGTTGAACTGTACCTAGCCGCTGAGAAACTGGGACTAAAAGACGTCGCCAAAAAGTACCAAAACCAGGTTACTACACACCCGCGCTTTGACGAAGTTTCCTCGTATTGGTGGGGTGCGGTTGCCATGGAGGGCAGCTTGTCGCTGCTGACCAATGAAAAAATCCACAGCATCAAACTCGATAACCTGAAGACCAAGCTGCTACAAAAGGCGGACAGCATTTTGGCCTTTCAGGCATTGGGCTACCCCGGTGTAACCTGGGACCCTAACTCCAAAGTTTGGAACAATGGCGATCAGGATGACGCCGACAACAACGTGCGCTGGGGTTCGCACCGCAATGCGCTCAACGATGCGCGCATTCTGATGGCAGCGGGGGACATCGCCAAAGCGAGAAAAAATCCTGTGCAAGCGGCACGCTATGCGCGCAGCGCCATCAAGGTACTTGACCATATGGCCGGCATTAATGCCGTCAACTTGGCGATGTTTACTGCCAAGGGCTACCCGTTCATTGAGAACGCTGTCAGCCGGACCCATGATGCTGCGGACAATGGCACCCAATGGCCAGGCAAGTTGGTGCTAGGCCCCAATAACTGGACCAACGCCCATGACGGCGCAATGCCTGCATTCAACTCGCGGCCTGGGTTGAAAATGTTCGCCATGACCGAAACCGGTTGGTCATCGCGGGAAATCTCCATTGATGCGAATGCTTCGCTTGTTCCAGTGGTCTATTACGCCATGGAGCAAGCGCCCGCTATATTGGCGCTGGACCCGATCAAGGCCGGGAAACCCAAATAGTCTGAGCGTAGAGGTCGTCCTACCAGGCTAGAGGTTCTTTTCTGGTGACGCCGCCTTAGCCTCCAAAAACCGCTGCTGCCTTAGCAGCGCCTCGCCCGCCATCTGCGTGAGCTTGGCCTCCCGCGTATCCAGTTGCTGCTGAATCATCTGCAACTGGTCTTGCAGCAATTCCAGCGCGGGTTTCTTGCCGTCGATCACCAAACATGCTCGGTCCTTTAACGGCACCTGAAGGCAGCTGTGGATGGAGTCGGGGATATAGCGGCGCACGGCTTCGCGCAGGTACAGGCTCTCTTCACTGGCCAGGCCACCATCGGCTTGTGTAGCGCCCACCAGCGCCATGCAGCGCACGATAGATTCTTTCAGCCGGGTCAGGCTATCGACCGTGGGCTGTGGAGCCTGCGCCGCCATTTTCTCCATCGCCGCATCGAGCAGGGCCAAGGCCTCCACGTCCGCCATCTCGGGCGCAGCACCTGCCGCATAGCGCGCAGGCTGGGGCCGCGCCCGGCGGCTGATGAACGCCCACACGGCAACACAGCCCAGCGCCGCAGCACTACCCGCCATCAATACGACCGAGCTTTGTATCAACCCCAGGCCCACACCAGTCGCGCAGACCGTGCCGCCAATGGCCTGCACAATGGCCGTGGCGGTTGGCAACTGGCCTGCTGACGCTGGTTGCGCTGTGGCTGCCACACGCTGCGCCAGCGGAGCACCCAAGCGCTGTTTGGCCTGTGCCGCGCGCAGGCGTTGCACCACCGACTGCGCCACTGCAGGTTGTGCAGTGGGTGCAACGGTGGCCGTGCGCCGATTCACAGGGCCGGTGGCCACTGCGTACTTTTTGCTTTCTTTGGGCTGGTTCATGGATCGCGCAATGCGTTGTGTGGTAAATCGGGGTCGAGCGTTTTGGCCAGCTTGCATTTTGCGCGATACTGCGCCGATGAACAAAGCAGGCAAAGCAATTCTTACCCTGGTACTGCTGGCGGCCTTCGGCGCAGCACTGTACTTCTCGGTCTACCAAACCGGGCGACAGCCTCCATCGGCAAACGCCAATAGCAACGTGCTGAGCGGCTTGGCAGGCAAGCTCACCGGGGCGGTACCGGTAGAAGAAGTTTCCGGTCTGATTGCGTTGGATGTTGAGCCCTACTTTCAAGACCCGCGCGTGCAAAAGGCACTGGCCGCCAATGGCTTCAAGCTCAACGTGCAGCGCGTGGGCTCGCGCGATATGGCCGCCCGCGTGATACCGGGTCAGACGCCGGACTTCTTCTTCTCGTCCGGCGTGGTGGCGGCCAACCAGATTGGCGATGCCGCCAAAAAGGCCAACATCAACACCACGGCCTACTCGCCCATTTACACACCCATGGTGATTGCTTCTTGGGCACCGATTGCACAAATTCTGGCCGCCAACGGCATGGCGACGGAAGCCAGCCCCGGTGTCTGGCATGCAGACCTGGCCAAGTTGACGCAGCTGATGCTGGACAAAAAGCGCTGGAAAGACCTCAAAGGTGCGGGTGCCTATGACGTGAACAAGAGCGTGCTGGTTTCCACCACCGATGTGCGCAAGAGCAACTCCGCTGCTATGTACCTGGCGCTCACCAGCTACGCGGTTAATGGCGGCGAGATCGTCACCGACCGCGACATGGCGCAAAAGTCTGCCAAAGCCGTGGCGGGCTTGTTCAAGCGCCAGGGCTACCAAGAGAACTACGTCAACGGCAATTTCGATGATTACGTGTCCATCGGCATTGGCAAAACGCCCATGGCCTTCATCTACGAAAACCAGATCGTCAGCTACGCGCTGGCCAAAAAGGGCTTGAGCCCCGGCATGGTGCTGGTTTATCCGCAGCCTACGCTGTTTAACAAAGTGGTGTTTGTCGCCACCAATGAGCGTGCCAAGAAGCTGGGCGAGTTGCTCTCTACCAACCCCGAGCTGCAGCGCCTGGCGGTGGAGTTTGGCTTTCGCATTGCCGACAGCGCCTATTTCGCCCAAGCAACTAAGGCCACCAATCTGGCAGTTGAAGAGCGGCTGACCCAGGTCATCGACCCGCCCAGTTTTGACATCATGGCCGAAATGATTGAGACCATTGCCCGCGAGATGGCACAGTAACCAAGGGACACACCATGCAAGTACATCCACACCCCACAGGCCACGTGGCTCAACACACGCCGCAGGAACAAGCACGGCGTACAACCCGCTGGGCGTGGGTGCCGTTGCTCGTGCTGGCGGCTCTGGGCTTGGGTGCGTGCAGCAAAGCGCCAGAGGCCGACAAGCCCAAGGCTGCATCGGCCACCACGGCAGACACCTTCACCGTGCTGGCCACCAGCGATTTGAAAGACGCGCAGCCCCTGGAGAAAATGGTGGAAGACGCCACCGGCGTCAAGCTGCGCTTCAAGTATGGCGGCACCATGGAAAGCACCGAGGCCGTGCAGACCGGCCAGGCCAAGGCCGATGCCGCCTGGTTTGCCAATGCCAAGTATTTGTTGTCTGACCCACAGGGCCAGGCCCGCGTGAAGCTGCAAGAGAAAATCATGCTCTCTCCCGTGGTGGTGGGCGTGAGTGAAAGCCAGGCCAAAGTGCTGGGCTGGGACAACCCTGATGTGGCCCGCAAGGTCACTTGGAATGCCATTGCCAAAGCCGCCCAAAGCGGTCAGCTCAAGTACGCTCTGTCCAACCCCGCTACCAGCAACCAGGGCTTTATGGCTCTGATGGGTGTGGTGGCCTCTGCCGCACAAAAATCTGAGGCGTTGACCGCCGCTGATGTAGACCGCGCTGCCATCAGCGGCTTCATCAAAGGCTACAAGCTGGTGGGCGACAACAGCAGCTACCTGACCGAAAAATTCATCGAGCAGCAAAACACCCGCGTCAACGCCTTCATCAACTACGAGAGCTGGCTGCTGTCGCTCAACCAGTCGGGCAAGCTCAAAGAAAAGCTCACGCTCATTTACCCCTACGAAGGCGTGGCCACAGCCGACTACCCGCTGATGCTGCTGGAGGATGCCAAGCGCGAGCAATACCTCAAAGTGGTGGCCTACCTCAAGGGCGAAGCTGCACAGACCTGGCTCGCCAAGACCACCCTGCGCCGCCCGGTGAATGCTGAGGTGGCCAAAGCCCAGGCCAGCCTGTTCCCCCAAGACAGTCTGTTGGTGGAGCTGCCGTTCTCTACCGACCGCGCGCTGGCCGATGGCCTGATCAATGCCTACCTCAATGAGTTTCGCACCCCCATCGCCTCCACCTTTGTGCTGGACGTGAGCGGCAGCATGAACCAAAACGGCCGCCGCCAGCAGCTGGTCGAAGCCTTGCAATACATCGCAGGCGACGACGCATCGCTCACCGGCCGCATTGCCCGCCTGACCAGCCGCGAGAAGGTGTGGATGCTGCCCTTCTCCGAGCAGGTGTATTCGCCGGTGTACTTTCAGTTGCCCGGTCTTCAAAAAGGCACCACAGCCGGCAAAGGCCTAGCCACCGCTGCCGACTCCGAAGGCAAGCAAAAAGTCTTGGGCGATGTGCGTGACTTTGCCGACAGCTTGCAAATGAACGGTGGCACCGCGTTGTATGACGCCGTGCTGCAGGCGCTGGTCAACATGAACGAAGAGCGGCAAAAGAACCCCGGCTACCAGTACTCCGTGGTCGCGTTTACCGATGGCGAAGTCAACAAGGGCCGCGACATGGCCCAGTTCAAAGCCGCCTATGCAGCACTTCCCGAAGATGTGCGTGCCATACCCGTCTTTATGGTGTTGTTTGGTGAGGCCAATGAGGCCGCGTTGAAAGAGCTGGTGGCCACCACGGGCGGGCGCGTGTTTGATGCGCGCAAAGCCTCGCTGTACAGCGTGTTCAAAGACATTCGGGCCTATCAATAGCCGCGCATGAACAAGATCAGCAACTTCTTGCAGTCCCCCGCCAACTGGGGTGGCATTGGCCTGTCAACGCTGGCGCTGGTTCTCAGTAGCGTGGGGTTGACGCAGGTGGGCGCAGGTGCGCTGGCCGTGCTGGGCTACGCCGCAGGTTTCGGGGTGGGTGGCATGTGGTTTGGCTTTCCTAACTTTTCCGGCACACCGTGGGACGCGCTGGAGTTTGAAGACCAGGGCGATGCCCGCACCAGCATGCTGACCGCCTTGAACGCCGTGCGCCAGCTGGTAGACCACAACCCGCAGAACCGCCTGCCCAGTAGCCTGCAAAGCAAGGTGCTGGATTTGTGCAAGCAGCTGACCATCCTGCTGGACCAGTGGGAGCGCAGCAAGGGCCAGCTGTCGCTGGAAGAGAGCTTCCACGCTCGCCACATCGCGCTCACTTATCTGCCCGATGCGCTGAAAACGTATCTTTCCATTCCCCAGCAGTTCGCCATGACCAAGCGCCTGGCCAATGGCCACACCGCACAGGAAACCTTCGCCGCCACGCTGGACGAGCTTAACGCCAAGGTCGTGCAACTCAGCGAAGACCTGGCCACGCAAGATGCGCAGGCTTTCCTGAATCACTCGCAGTTTTTGCAAGACAAGTTCAACCCTCCACGGATTGAGTAGCCATGAGTTCGCTATTATTTTGATAGCTGCATAAGCATATTTTACGAGGGCTAGAGGCCTATTTCGTCAATAATCAAGAATTCAAGGGCAGGAAAATGTCCGACAGCGAATCTTCCGGTGCCGCGTCACGCGGATTGTTCACATGCGAAGGTGAGGAACAAAACAGCTTGGTGGAACGGGCTGCGTGGAGGGGCTGTGCCCGAGAAGTGCTGGGACAGGGGACTTGCGGGTATGCGGGGGATTTTTTGGGTACTGGCGTAGACCAGTCGCCAACTGCGGGACTCTACAAAACGCGACTGTTGAAAAAACGGACGCCGCACCACATACGACCAGCTACTGGAAAAACGGTGCGCATGCCACCAATGCGCCCTGTCGACATAAATAGCCATGCAGCACCGCTGCCAATTAGCAAGCCGCCTACCAAAAAGTGCAGCTAGACCAATGGGAAAATGGCATCGGTGAGGTTCATGGTTTAACTCTATCAGTGAAGGTTTGGAGTTGTGTGGCAAGCGTGTCAAACACGATGCGTATGCGGGGATTGGTTCGCAACTCTTGCGGTGCGGTCAGCCACACAGGAAAGGGAGGAATCCAATGCTGTGGCAATACGCGCAGAACCTCGGGGTGGCGTACCGCCAATGCATCGAAACAAAAGCCAATACCCAATCCCGCCAACACGGCGTGCCACCGGACTATGTCATTGTCGCTGCGCAGGGCAAATGTCTCGCGCGAAAGGTCCATTCCCAATTGGCGCATGCCGCGCAAGATCACGTCATTCTTGTCGTAGCCAATCCAATCAAATTGCCCCATGTTGCTGGGTGAGAACGCCACTCCTTTGCTATGCATATACGCATGGGTTGCATAACCACCCAATCCCATGTCACCCAAACGGCGGGCCACCAAGGTGTCTTGGCTGGGTTGGACCATGCGCACGGCGATGTCGGCTTTTCTTTCCAACAGGTTGTCCTGCGCGTTATTGGCAACGATTTCAATCTGGATTTCAGGATGCAATTGGCGCAAGTGCGCCAATATGGCGGGCAAGAAATAGACACACATAATCTCGCTCGCCGTGATGCGAACGGTACCCGCCAGCGACTGGTTTTGTCCGCTGGCTGCCAAATGCACGAGGTGGGCAGCCTCTTGCATTCGCCGTGCGGGTGCCACGAGAGCGGCCCCCGCATCTGTCAACACACTCCCACGTGCACCGCGCGTGAACAGGGTCGAGCCTATTGCCGCTTCAAGCGTGGCTATTTGGCGGCTCAGGGTGGGCTGACTGGCCCCGGTGGCATCAGCGGCGCGGGCCACGGCCCCGTGTTCCACCACGGCCAGAAAAGCCTGGATCAAGTTCCAGTCCAGCTTTGATTGTTCAGAGCTATCCATATATGGGCATCTCCTATACCTTATTGCCTATTGTTGCATTGACGCAAGCGCTTGAAAATTCAGGCATCTCACCACCCTGATCTTGTTTTTAATCAGCGTCGCCGCAATGGGTTTTAACCGGTGGGCTAGCAGCCGCTTGGCTGCGAGTTAGGCACTTTCTCGATCATTTACGGAGCTCAAATTGTGGAAAATAAAAAATCAGAAGCGCTACGAACGACCGGAATCATTTTTGTTTTCCTAATGGCTGGATTGCAGTTGGCCTACGCCCTGTATGCCTTCGCTGATCCAGCGGCATTTTCACTCAACCGTGGCACCGAGTTGTTTGCTGCTGGCGATTCAGACTGGATCAGAATTTATGCATCCCGAACATTATTCATTGCACTTATTGTTGGCTACTTACTCTACCGCAAGCACTTCGCAATCCTAGCCGTAGCCTCGCTGCTCGGCACCGTTATGCCAGTTACGGACGCATGGCTCGCGTATCATGCATCAGCAGGTGACAAGGTGATTCTCAAGCACGTCGCGACCGCGCTGTATCTCGTCGCAACTTTTGTCATTCTTCGTTTGGTTGTCAGGCGTGGCCAAAGTGCCTAACCATCGCAAGCAGCCAACGTCCCTGTTTTTAGCCCCGAAAAGATAAAGGGCTGGTATGCCTCTTTTTGGTTGAGCATCAAACGCAATCCACCAAGCGGATTGAGTAGCCATGAGTTCGCTATTATTCTGATAGCTGCTTACGCACATTCTGCGAGGGCTAGAGGCCTATTTCGTTCATAGCCAAGGGCAGAAAGATGTCCGTGAGCAAATCTGCCGGTGCAGTGTCTCGCGGATTGTTCACGTACTCTTCAAACACGGGTTGGTCGCCCGTCTCGTAACCCGACTGCACCAGCCATTGCCCATACAGCCACTGGTACGCGGCACGCATGGTGGCGTATGGTCCGCGGTGCCGCAGTACGGCGCACATGCAGCCACCCAAGGTGAACGGCTCCAAGGGCAGCTGCGGCAAAGCACCGGCATACAGGCTGAGCCCTGCGCGGCTGTGCAACTGGCTCTCGGGCACGGCAAACGGGTCGTCTTCGTACACCGCCATCCAGCGGGTGTCATCGCGCACCAAGCCTTGTGCGGCCATGCGGGTGTAGGCCACCTCAAAGGCCTTGCCAATGCGCATATACGGCCCCCGGTGCGCAATGCCAGCCAATTGCACGGCCGGTACAAACCGCACTTCGACACCATAGCCTGCCGCCGTGGGCTGCACCGCGCCGTGGCGAAACACCACATGGCTCCCCTGGCTGCGGTACAGCGTGGGGCTGGTGCCATAGGTCGCTGCAAATGCACGGGCGAATGACTGTGGGTTGGGGTAGCCGCACTTGGTGGCAATTTCTCGGATCGACAGCGCTGTGTTGGCAAGGTAGCCCGTGGCCCGCTGCAGCCGCAAGCGCCGCACCGTGGCGGCTACAGATTCGCCATTCAGCGCCTGGTATACGCGGTGCCAGTGGTAGGGCGACAGGTGCGCCACATCTGCCAACGTGCTGAGGTCTAATGCTTGATCCAAGTGGTCGTGAATGTAGGCGGTGACCCGGCTCATGCGCTCCTGGTAGTCGGTCCAGCCGTGGCTTTTGTTCATGCGCCCGAGCTTAAACCGATAGAAATGGCAATGTCACCGTTGGCGCTGTATCGCTCGTATTCAGCCACAAACGTTTTGGGCAAACTGGTTTGTGCCCAAACGGCTTGCCACGCCGGGCCCACCAGATCAAAGCGCCGGGCCGGCACAGCAAATTCAACACGTTTGGACGCAGGCACCACCACCCGCACCATGCCCACAGGAACGGCCGCATGGGCTGGCACTGTGGCCCCGATGACCAGCGAGTACAGCCCCGTGTTGTTGAGCCCGGCATTTTCAAAGTGGGTATACACCGCAAATACCGTATCGCTTTGGCGCTGCGGAATCTGCGCCAACACGCCCTCATGGTTAAAACGCGCCCAATGCGGGGGAATCGTATCCAGGGCATTGAGATTAGAGGTGCGCAGTTCAATGCCAACCACCGTCATGGCGTGGTCCAGCTGCGTAAATGTTTGCGGGAAGGTTTGCGGGAACGCAGGCGGGGTTGCCGTTTCAGTCATGTGAAATCTCCTCGTTGGGAATGCGAATGAACCCAGTGTAGAAAGCCCGGTGTTGCATTTCTTGCGGAGTTGCGGTGGAGGCTGCCAACCACTGCACACCGTAAATCCCCGCCAGTCGCAGTGAGACTCCTGCATAAACCCATTGTGTGATCGGCTAATATTGCACCAGAACCCGTACGCGGCGTTTTATAAAAGGGAGAGACATGGTCAGCTTTCTGGATGCGGCAGTTGCATTCCCCACCGCTATTTTCACTACCTTGCTGGCTGTGGTCGCGTTCTATTGGGTATTGGCTTTGCTGGGCTTGGTTGATTTTGATTCTGGTGAAGCAGACGTGGATGTCGACCCCGCCATGACCGACCCGGATGTAGGTAGCCTTGCTGGCATCATCGCGGCCTTTGGGCTGCAGGGTGTGCCGCTGTCCATTGTGGTGAGCCTACTGGTTCTGTTGTCGTGGACCCTGACCTGCATGGGTGCCATGTGGCTGCTGGCGTTGCTGCCCGGTTCCATTCCAGTCTACGTGGGCGGAACCTTGTTGACGCTGGCCAGTGTGTCCTTGGCCGTGCCCATTACCGCGCGCCTGGTCAAGCCACTGCGGGGTCTATTCATCACCCATGCCGCCATCAGCAACGCTTCGCTGGTAGGCCAACATTGCAAGGTGTTGACGCAATCCGTGGACGAAAAGAGTGGCAGGGCCGAGGTGTCGCAACGCGGGGCCAACATCAACATCCGCGTCTGGGCGCTTACTCCGAACTCACTGGTGCGCGGCAGCAATGCCCGCGTGGTTGCTTATGAGGAAAAGACCGCGTGCTACCGGATAGAGGCCGACGGATAAAACCAAAATCACGACCACCGCCTCCACGGCCACTGTGGCGACCCAGCGCAGTTACCTTGGCAAGGCTGTTTTGCTTTCAACCATTCTTGTTCACTACTTTTACCCACTTTAGGGAGTTCTCATGGAGCCAATACTCATATCGGCCGCCTCACTTATCGTCCTGGTCTTCGTGCTCTTTGCGATGTTCGCAAAGTTTTACCGCAAGATCCAGCAAGGCCATGCGCTGATCGTCAACACCATGCGCGCCGAGCCCACGGTCACCTTTACTGGCTGCATGGTCTACCCGGTGATCCACAAGGCCGAGTTGATGGAGATTTCGGTCAAGACGATTGAGATTGACCGCTCGGGCCGCGAGGGTCTGATCTGCAAAGACAATATCCGCGCCGACATCAAGGTCAAGTTTTTTGTGCGGGTCAACAAAACCGCCGAAGATGTGTTGAAGGTGGCGCAGGGCGTGGGCTGTGAGCGCGCCTCCAACCAGGATGCACTGGAAGACTTGTTCTCTGCCAAGTTCTCCGAGGCACTCAAGACAGTCGGCAAGTCCATGGAGTTTGTGGACCTGTACCAGGCGCGCGACCATTTCCGCGACGAAATCATCCGCCAGATCGGTGACGACCTGTCTGGTTATGTACTGGAAGATGCCGCAATCGACTACCTGGAGCAAACACCGCTGTCCAAGCTGGATGGCAGCAACATTCTGGACGCGCAGGGCATTAAGAAAATCACCGAACTCACGGCGGTGGAAAGCGTGCGCACCAACGAGCTGCGCCGAAATGAAGAGATGCAGATCAAGAAGAAGAATGTAGAGACGCAAGAGACCCTGCTGGAACTGGACCGCCAGGCAGCTGATGCGCAAGCCCGTCAGAGCCGCGAAGTGGCCTCGGTGCGCGCGCGTGAAGAGTCTGAAACCGCCAAGGTGCAGGCCGAGGAGCGCACTAAATCCGAAATGGCACGCCTGCAGGGCGAACAATTGGTGGCGGTGCAAAGCGAGAACTCGCAGCGCGAGAAAGAAGTCGCCGAGAACAACCGCAAGCGCGCCGTGGCCATTGAAGAAGAAAAAGTCACCCGCGCCCGCGACCTGGAAGTGGTGGACCGCGAGAAGGAAGTTGCCCTGCAAAAGATCGACAAGGAACGCGCTTTGGAGGTGCAAAAGAAGGCTATTGCTGACGTGATCCGCGAGCGCATCGTCGTGGATCGCACCGTGGCCGAGCAGGAAGAGGCCATCAAGGAATTGCGTGTCGTTGCTGAGGCCGAGCGCAACAAGAAATCCACCATCATCCTGGCCGAAGGCGAGGCCGAGCAAAAGATGATTACCGAGGTGAAGTCGGCTGAAGCACAAGAGCGCCGCGCGCGCCACAAAGCTACGGAAGACATCACCCTGGCCGACGCCCACCTCAAGGTGTCTGAGAAGAACGCAGAGTCCAAGAAACGCGAAGCAGAAGGAATGGAAGCCCTCAGCGCTGCGCCTGGCCTAGCCGCCGCGCGGGTGATGACCGTGACGGCCGACGCCAAGCAGAAGCAAGGCATGGCCGAAGCCCAGGTCATAGAGGCCACATCACTGGCAGAAGCCAACGGCATGAAAGCCAAATTTGACGCCGAGGCGCAAGGCAAAGAGAAGCTTGGCCTGGCCGAAGTGCAGGTGCGCACCGCCGGTGCCGAAGCCACCATCAAAGTGGGCGACGCCGATGCGCAAACTGTGCAAGCCCGCTTCTCAGCCGAGGCCAAGGGCCTGCGCGAGAAGTTCGAAGCCATGAAGGCCATGAGCCCCGAAACACGCGACCATGAAGAATTCCGCATGCGCCTGGAAATGCTGCACACCGAAACCCTCAAGGGCATCGAAGCGCAAATGGCCATCGCCAAGGAGCAGGCCGAAGTGCTGGGCAAGGCGCTGGCCAATGCCAAGATTGAGATGGTGGGCGGCGACGGCAGTTACTTCGACAGTTTCGTCAGCGCATTGGCGGTTGGCAAAGGTATAGACGGTGCCATCGCCAAGAGCGACACATTGAAGATCGCGCTGAAGGACCACTTGAATGGTGACCGCAACATGGTGGACGACGTCGGTCGCCTGGTTGGCGCCTTGGGCGACTCGTCTAGCGAGCTGAAAGACCTGGCGATTGCCTCCCTGCTGTCCAAAGGTGGCAAGGATGGCAAAGGCGGCGGCAAGGCCGTTTGAGGCCAGAGCCAGCCGCCATGGAATCCGCTGACATCGATCCCAAGCCCACCGAGCAGACCGAAAACCTCGTAGCCGGCAGTGGCAGCTACGAGCTGCTGAAGAATCGCCTGGGCGCACACGGCGAAGAGTTGCGCAATAAGGCGCAGGCCCTGAATGCCGCACGTATTGCCGAGTTCGGCAAGTCGGAGCAATCGCTGGTGCTGCGCACCCGTGCCCGCACGCAGAACAACTGTGTGGCGCGCGACATTGTGCGCATTGGCGACCAACTGCTGTTTGGCTACAACGTTTTCATCGGCCTTCGAAAGGAGACCAGCGTCAGCGATGTGTTTGGCCTGTACCGGCTGGCAGCGAACGGCGCAGACCCCGAGTTGGAGGCATTGCCGCTGGCAGGTAGCTTTCTGGAGGACGCACGCTTTGCTTCCGACTTCAAAGAGCTGTACGCTTATTACAAAAATGCCCAGCTACTGCAACTGCGCATTGCCCAGGGGAAACTGCTGGCATCGTTCCAGATCGGCCAGCAGGTGCACGATGTGCGCGTTTTCCGCTGGCAGTTGGCAAGCGACGGTGCGATCCAATACATCGACAACCGCGGCGAGCGCGACATTGCGTTGCCACCCAGCCACGACTTTGAGTGGACGCCCACCACCCGCGCTGACCATGTGGAGGGCCGCCATCCGCACATCAACATTCTGGACACGGTATTTGTGGAGACCGTGGGCGGTGATCTGACCGTCAAGATCGAGAACAACACGGAAAGTGGTCTGGGTATCTATAGCGAGCCGGTGGAGGACAAAAGCCAATCGTTGACCGACGCTGAAGTGGCATACGCCCAGCTGGGCCAATTGATACTGCTGCGCATACGGCCCTACCGCGAGCAGACCACGCGTTACCTGGTGTTCAATCAGCGCACGCAGCAGGTGGCGCGTATAGACGCGGTGGGCCTGTCGTGTGTGCAATTGCCCGAGGACCATGGAATCATCTTCCCCGGCGGCTACTACTTGCAATCGGGCGAATTCAAGCACTTTGATTTGCCGAGCGAAGTGGTCAGCAGTCTGCGCTTCAAACGCATGTTGCGCTCGCCCAATGGCGAAGACGTGCTGTATGTGTTTTACCAAGCGGTCACCGGCCACTATGCGCTGTTCACCTACAACCTGATCGACAAGAGCTTGGCTGCGCCCATCGTGGCCAATGGTTATGCGCTGTATGCCGATGGCAAGGTGCTGGTATTCCAGGTGGGGCCGGGCGAGCCCACGCGCGTGCATCCCATGCAACTGTGGCAAACCCCGTTTTCCAGCGACGAACATGCAGGTGCCACCACGCTGGGCACGGGATTCTTTGGCCGCATTGGCAATGCTGAACTGGTGCGTGGCGTCGCCGACCTGATGGGCATTGCCCGCGCGGTGCAAGAGCAGGCACCCACGCGTGCCGCGTATGACGACCTGATACGCCAGTGCGCCCGCGTGATTGACGCCTATTTCTGGCTGGCCGACCCCGAGGCGGGTGCCGCATTGCGAGACCTGCAGCGCATCAACGAAGCGGCGCGCACCACGCTGGCCGAGTTTGAAAAAGTGGAGCAGATCCGCCGCGAAACCGCGCGCGCGCTGGACGAAGCACAGACAAAACAAAAGACACTGTTGGTTGATATTGCCAGCACGTTATGGCGCAAGCCGGAAGACTTTATCCACGCGCTGGGTCGGCTGCGCGAGCGCCGTGGCCATCTGGAAACGCTGAAAGAACTACGCTACACCGACCTGCCTCGCATCGAGGCTCTTGGCACCGAACTGGTGACCGAGCAACAGCGCGTAGGTGAGCGCGCCATGGTCTTCCTGGCCGACGAACAAGCCTTTGCCAGCCATCGCCAAAGTCTGACCAAACTCAGCGCAGACCTGGCGCAGGCATCGACCAGCCAGGGTCTGCAAATCATTCTGGATGGGCTCGACGAAACCGCCGCAGGGCTGGACCTGCTAACCGAGCAACTGGGCGGCCTGCCTGGAGGCGATGCGGTGCAGCGCACCACCATTCTGGAGCGTATCTCCGCGCTGTACACCGACATCAACCGCCTGCGTGCGGATGCCCGCAGCCGCCGTAAGGCGCTGGGCTCACATGAAGCGGCAGCGGAGTTCCTGGCGCAGTTCAAGCTGTTTGGCCAGGCCGTAGAAAACGCGCTCGACTTTGCCGATAGCCCAGAGAAGTGCGACGAGGCCCTGACCCGCTTGCTGGCCCAACTGGAAGAGCTGGAAGGCCGCTTCGCCGAGCAGGAAAATTTCTTGGCTGACATCGCCACCAAGCGCGAGTCGGTGTACGAAGCCCTGACAGCACGCAAGCAAACCTTGACCCAGGCCCGCCAGCAGCGCGTGCAAGGCTTGGTGACAGCGGCCGGCCGTATTCTGGACGGCACACAGCGCCGTGTCGCGCAACTGAGCAGCCTGGAGGACGTACACAGCTACTTTGCCGCCGATATGCTGATCACCAAGCTGCGCAAGCTCATGGAAGACATGCGCGCGCTAGGTGCCCAAGTGGCGGCCGACGACATCGAGACCCGGCTCAAGACCTGCCGTGACCAGACACTGCGTGGTGTGCGCGACCAGCGTGAACTGGTGACCGAGGGCGGCAACAATCTGCGCTTGGGCAACCATGCCTTCACCATCAGCCGCCACCCGCTGGAGTTGACCCTGGTGCCCAACGGCGACGGTCTGGCCTACCACCTGACTGGCACTGATTACCTGGTACCGGTCAATGATGTCGCACTGGATGCCTACAAGCCCTATTGGCAACAGGCCCTACCATCAGAGACCGCCGCCATCAGCCGGGCCGAATACTTGGCCGGCTGTCTGCTGGACGCCGCGCTGCAAGCCACGACACCACTGCCCTGGGCGCGCATTGTCGAACTGATTGCACTGGGCCCGGATGGTCATGCCGCGCTGCTGGAGCATGTGCGGCAGTTTGCCGCCGAGCGCTATCAAGACGGCTACGAAAAAGGTGTGCATGACGAAGACGCCACGCGAATCTTCGGCGCGCTGGCTGCTATGCAAGACGCAGCCGGCCTGCTGGCTTGGGGCCCGACCGAGCGTGCACTCGCCCAGTTGTATTGGCAAGACGGCCGCTTTGGCGCCGCGCGTGAATCCCTGCACCGCCGGGCGCGTTCTGCATTGCAAGTACAGCAATTGTTCGGCGCGCGAGCGAGCCTATTGGCGCTGGAACAGGAGTGTGCTCATGCAATTGCAGCGTTTGCCAAGGCCGTGGTTTTTGAACTACCGGACGCCACCGACGGGACTGATGATGCCGAACGTCTAGCCTCCTTGTGCACACAGGCAGCAGCCTATTTGGTGCGCGAAGTGGCCAATGACACTGGCGCAGAGTTTTGGGTCATTAGCGGTGCGGGTGAAGACTTGGCAGCTGCCCTGCAACGCGAACTGGAGCGCGGGGGGCAATGGCCCGACTGGCAGCGGAGTCTGGAGGCATCGACTCCAACCGAGCGTTGGGAGCAGGCCCGCAGTTGGGCTAAGGCTTTTGCCAGCACACAAAGCACAGCACTACAGGCTTGGGTGGACGATGCCGCCAGCTTGCTTGCTGTGTCGGTGCAGCGCCGGCGCGTCAACGCTTCACTGGACGCTACGGTGGAAGGGCTGCGCGGCGAACATGTGCGCGTGGACAACGGCCGCATGGCGCTCAATCTGAATGATTTTTGGCGGCGCTTTGCCTTCCACCGCGACCGCGTGGTGCCCGGATTCCAGGCACTGCAAAAGCTGCACCACAGTCTGCTGCGCACGGAGAAGGCGCGGCTCAGCCTGGCCCAGTTCCAGGCCAAACCCTTACCCAGCTTTGTGCGCAATCGCCTGATCGACGAGGTCTACCTGCCGTTGATTGGCGACAACCTGGCCAAACAGATCGGCACCACCGGCGCGGGCAGCCGCACCGATCGGATGGGCCTCCTGTTGCTGATATCGCCTCCGGGTTATGGCAAGACAACGCTGATGGAATATGTGGCAGATCGTCTGGGTTTAGTGTTTGTGCGCATTAACTGCCCTGCGCTGGGCCACGACGTGACCGCGTTGGACCCTGCATCGGCCGCCAACAGTGCCGCGCGCCAGGAGCTGGAAAAGCTCAATCTGGGCCTTGCTATGGGCAGCAATGTGATGCTGTACCTGGACGACATTCAGCACACCAGCGCAGAGTTTCTGCAAAAGTTCATTGGCCTGGCCGATGGCACGCGCCGCATCGAAGGCATGTGGCAGGGCCAAGCCCGTAGCTACGACATGCGCGGCAAACGCTTCGCCATTGCCATGGCGGGTAACCCGTACACCGAGTCGGGAGAGGTCTTCAAAATCCCCGACATGCTGGCCAATCGCGCCGACATCTACAACCTGGGCGACGTGCTGGCCGGGCGCGAGGCCTTGTTCGCGCTGTCCTACATCGAGAACAGCCTGACCAGCAACCCGGCGCTGGCGCCACTGTCATCACGTGATCCACGTGATGTGCAATTGCTGGTGCGAATGGCGTTGGGCGAAGAGGTGGCCAGCGGCGACTTTGCCCATGCGTACAGCAGTGCTGAGCTGGATGAGCTGACCGAGTTGTTAAAACGCCTGTTCCGCGCGCGCGACCTGCTGTTGAAGGTCAATGGTGCCTACATCGAATCCGCCGCGCAACGCGACAGCTACCGCACCGAGCCTCCGTTCAAGCTGCAGGGCAGCTACCGTAACATGACCAAGCTGGCGGCCAAGATCACGCCGCTGATGCACGACGACGAGCTCAACGCCCTGCTGCGCGACCACTACCGCGGCGAGGCGCAGACGCTGACCACCGGCGCGCAAGAAAACTTGCTGAAGCTTGCCCAACTGATGGGCAGCGCCACAGCAGAAGAGACAGCACGCTGGCAATCCATCTGCGGCGACTTTCTGCGCCAGCGCAAGGCCGGTGGTGAAGATGCTGACGGTTCCACCCGCATCGCCAATGCATTGCTGGATGTGAGTCGTGCGGTGGACGACCTCAAGCCAAACGACGCAACTGGTGACAGCGAAGGCAAACAAATGGCCGAAGCCGTGCTGCAACTGGCCGTGACCTACCGCAAGGTCATCATGCCGCTGATCGCTGCGACCGAGAAACGCATGGACCTGGACCACAGCATCAGCAAGCGGCTGGAGCTGTTGCTGGCCAAGGCCAACGAGCCCCGGGCGCCGCGCGCGCACAGCGGCAAGAAGTCAGAGGGATGAAGACATTCTGCTGACTGTGAGGGTGCGCTGCTTTCATTCTTTTTCTACAACGGAGGTGCTATGCCAAATGAAAATCGCGACTATTTAGAAATCGCATTTAAATCCATTCAATGCTTTTCGAACGATGGGAAGCTTGTGTTGTCAGAGTTGGACCAACTACTCGCTATCGCGCTGAAGGATGGTGTTGTAGATGAGAACGAGAAGCGTGTTCTGGGGGCCATCTTCTCCCGCCTTACGCCGTCGGAGTTGACGCCGTCGATGCAACAGCGGATTGCCCAGATACGCCAGCAGAACGGGTTCTAGCCTTTTCACGCAGGTTGCCAAGCATCATCCCACCGCACACCAGCCTCTGCAAATACCGCCCCGTATGACTAGCCGCATTGACCGCAATGACTTCGGCCATGTCCACGCCCAACTGGAAGCCTCGTTGGCCGATCTGCGGCTGGACGACGATGAAAAGCACAGTTTGGCCCAGACCTTGCGCCTGGCCCAGCCACCGGAGGATGGTTTTCGACAATTGCGTAACCACGCCTTCACGCTGGCGCGCAATCGATTGACTGCACAGCAAGACCCTATGGCTGTGCTGCGCTGGCTCGAAGCAGTGGTCCGCGCACTGGACGTGGCCCGCGCACCAGCGCAAGCCACCCGCAGCAACGCATTTTTTAGCCCCGGCGAGAGTTGTCTCAACTCCATCGTCCAACACTTCCGCAGCGCCCGGCGCAGTGTGGACTTTTGCGTCTTCACCTTGTCCGACGACCGCATAGCCCAAGAGGTGCTGGCTGCCCACGCACGCGGTGTGACACTGCGCTTCATCACCGACAACGATAAAGAGACCGATTCAGGCAGCGATGTGGCCCAGCTGCGCGTGGCTGGCGTGTCCACTGTAGTGGATCGAACCTCCGCGCACATGCACCATAAGTTTGCGATCTTTGATGGGCAGTGGTTGCTCAACGGCAGCTACAACTGGACGCGCAGTGCATGTGCTTACAACGAAGAAAATTTGGTGGTGACCAATGACCCTACGCTGGTGCGGCAGTTTCAAGCGGCGTTTGACGGGTTGTGGGTGCAATTGAGCGATAGCTGATCTCTTCAACCATGTAACAACCCGCTACCACCACGAACCGCCGTTGCCGTTCAAGAATGACCCCCTCAACTACCAAACCCTGAGGAGCATGCCATGGCCGCTAAAAAGATTCTGATGATTTGTGGGGACTACTGTGAAGACTATGAAACCATGGTCCCCTTCCAGGCACTGCTGGCCGTGGGTCACACCGTTCACGCCGTGTGCCCGGACAAGAAAGCGGGCGACGCTATCAAGACCGCCATCCACGACTTTGAAGGCGCGCAGACTTACAGCGAAAAGCCCGGCCACAACTTTGCGCTGAACGCTACCTTTGCAGATATCAAGGTAGAAACCTATGACGCCTTGCTGCTCCCCGGTGGCCGTGGCCCAGAGTACCTGCGCACCTACCCCGCCGTGGTGGCCATGGTCAAACACTTCTTTGATACCAATAAGCCGGTCGCAGCGATCTGCCACGCGGCCCAGCTGCTGGCTGGTGCGGATGTGCTCAAGGGGCGCACCTGCTCAGCCTACCCAGCCTGCCGAGTAGAGGTGGAGCGTGCCGGTGGTACCTATGCCGACATCGCAATCGACGCAGCCCACACCGATGGCAACCTGGTCACCGCCCCCGCATGGCCTGCACACCCCGCGTGGATAGCCCAGTTTCTACAGGTGCTGGGCACCCGCATCACGCACTAGACCCGCGCCAAGTCAGTGCACGTTGACGGCTGCCGCCATGCGTTGCATGATGGCGAGCCCGTTCAACGTGTAGCAGGAGCATTGCCATGTGCCAGGTCTTTATCAGCGCCGACCCCGATTTGTACGCCTACCGTGTGCGCTCTGTGCGACTGCATGGCGTGGCTACCAGCATCCGGCTGGAGAATCTGTTTTGGAATGTGCTGGCCGACATTGCCGTCCGCGACGGCATGCGCGTGCCGCAGCTGTGCACCAAGCTCTATGACGAGCTGGTGCACGAGCGTGGCGAGGTGGACAACTTTGCCTCATTCTTGCGCGTGTGCTGTGGCCGCTACCTTGCCCTGCAGCTTTCGGGCGGTATTCCGCAAGACACGACCATCCCCATCAGCAGCCTCAACGCACAACGTGTGCTGGCCCATGAGCGCAGTGTTGTGCCCGCTGCGCGGGTTCCATTGGAGTTGATTTGCCGGGATGCGGTAGAGCCGCAGGTGGCGTAGTGTGCGGCTGGAGTTGGCGCGATGGGCTCTTGCGTTTGCCGAAGTTAGAACCCCCGACGTTCTGACTAGCGTGTGACGACACGGCGCACCCCAGGTGCGACCGACCAATATATGTCTTCTATTCCCTCGGTGTTTTCACATGTCGTCGTTAAGACCTCGGGCGTACCATCTGCATTCAGATCTCGGAAGCCCTTGATACACCCATCAAACACACCGATTTTTTGCAACCCACCGTCGGCTTCACGGAACGCCACGTTTTTGATATTCCATCCCAACGGGTCAGGGAAAAGACCAAGCGCGGAAATGTATATGAAACCGTTTGGCGAGGATAGTTTGAATCTGGCACCGTGGTGTTTTCGATATGTCGACTGAGCTTGGATCTCTCGCAAATATTTTGCGTAGTCAACGGCACTTGTTTCCGGGTAGGTACGCAAGAAGTAGTCTTTTGCGTCCTTGGCAAGCGCAACAGTCTGAGGAGCCTCGAACTGTCGAAGCCCTTCCACTTCTTCCGGCGTGATTGGAAGCGACTTGACCCGGTTTGGAAGCGGCCGTTTTGATACCACAACGAGACCGGAAAGACGTCTATCTGTGGTTTTTAGATAAATTCGATAAGTCCCTTCGCCAATAGCTTCAGCCTGGCAGGCAATTGGAAAATCCAACGGACTGACAAAGATTGACCGGGTGCCGTCGCAATATCGAATGAACTCATTGTCAGCACCAAGAAACTTCTCTTCTGGGAAATTCTTCCCATCTGCATAGAGTGCCCAAAGTTGGACCCCAGGAATTTCGGTTGTAAACAACGGAAAGTTGTCTGACATGGCGTGCAAAGGCCAGCAAAGGGCTGCAGCGATTAGGACGCGAAAGTTCATAGGTCGCGTAAGTTTATTTGAAACGCGGCAGCCATCGTGACCTTGTGCTACCGCCCCAAGGTCCTTCCCGCAGCTAGCGGCTAGCCGCCAACAACTGTGTCACCTGCTCGCATGCCCAGTCAAAGACAAAGAGAACACACGGCACTCGCCTACAGCAGCCTCCGCAGATACCGCCCCGTATGACTATCCGCATTGGCCGCAATGTCTTCCGGCGTGCCCACGCCTAACACCGTGCCGCCACCGGAGCCGCCCTCGGGGCCCATGTCGATGAGCCAGTCGGCGGTCTTGATGACGTCCAGGTTGTGCTCAATGACGACGATGGTGTTGCCCGCATCGCGCAGCTGGTGCAGCACTTTGAGCAGCAGGTTGATGTCGGCAAAGTGCAGGCCGGTGGTGGGCTCGTCCAAAATGTACAACGTGCGGCCGGTGTCGCGTTTGCTGAGTTCCAGCGCCAGTTTCACACGCTGTGCTTCGCCGCCTGACAGTGTGGTGGCCGCCTGGCCGAGCTTGATGTAGGAGAGACCCACGTCCAACAGGGTTTGCAGTTTGCGGGCAATGGTGGGCACCGCTTGTAGAAACTCATAGGCGGCTTCCACCGTCAGGTCCAGAATCTGCGCAATGTTTTTGCCCTTGTACAGAACCTCCAGCGTCTCGCGGTTGTAGCGCTGGCCTGCGCACACGTCGCAGGGCACGTAGACGTCAGGCAAGAAATGCATTTCCACCTTGACCATGCCGTCGCCCTGGCAGGCCTCGCAGCGGCCACCGGCCACGTTGAAGCTGAAGCGCCCGGGCCCGTAGCCGCGTTCGCGTGCCATCGGCACCTCAGCCATTAATTCGCGGATGGGTGTGAACAGGCCGGTGTAGGTGGCGGGGTTGGAGCGCGGTGTGCGGCCAATGGGGCTTTGGTCTACGTTGATGACCTTGTCAAAGTGCTCAATGCCCTCAATCGCCTCATGTGCAGCGGGCTCCTCGTGGGCGCGGTAGATGGTGCGGGCTACAGCGGCGTAGAGCGTGTCGTTGACTAACGTGGATTTGCCGGAGCCCGACACACCGGTCACGCAGGTGAACAGGCCCACGGGAAAATCCACACTCACGTTCTTGAGGTTGTGGCCCGTGGCACCCACTACGCGCATCGTCTGCAAGTCGCCTTGGGTAGCCAGGTGGTGTGCCTCGCGCTCGGCACGCCGCACGGCTGCCGGGCTGGGCGCGTAGCGTTGACCCTTGGCCGCGGGCGCGTAGGGCTGGGCCTGCACGGTGGCCAGCCACGGCGTGCGCTTGGCTGGCACCGCGATCTTGAGCGTCTGCGCGAGGTACTGGCCGGTGAGGGATTCGGTGTTGGACTGAATGGCGTCAAAGTTGCCTTGTGCGATGACCCGCCCGCCGTGAATGCCAGCACCCAGCCCCATGTCGATGATGTGGTCTGCCGCGCGCATCATGTCTTCGTCATGCTCCACCACCAAGACGCTGTTGCCAATGTCGCGCAGGTGCTTAAGGGTGTCGATCAGGCGGTCGTTGTCGCGCTGGTGCAGGCCGATGCTGGGTTCGTCCAGTACATACATCACACCGGTCAGGCCCGATCCAATCTGGCTGGCCAGGCGGATGCGCTGGCTCTCACCACCACTCAGTGTTTCGGCGCTGCGGTCCAGGCTCAGGTAGTTCAGGCCCACATCGTTGAGGAACTTCAGGCGCAGGCCAATCTCACGCACCACCTTGGCGGCAATGTCGCCTTTGGCACCATGCATGGTCAGGGTTTGGAAATAGGCGTAGCTCTCGCGCAGCGTCGCGTGGCTGATTTCAAAAATGGCGCGGGCCTGTTCGCCCTCGCCGATCTTCACATGGCGTGCTTCGAGCCGCAGGCGCGTGCCCTTGCAGGCCTGGCAGGCCTGCGTGCTACGGTAGCGGGACAGGTCTTCGCGCACCAGGGCGGAGTCGGTCTCACGGTAGCGGCGAGAGATATTGGGGATGATGCCCTCAAAGGGGTGCTTCTTGGTTAGCTTCTTGCCAGCAAAGTTGCCCGAGTCCATCACGTAGCTGAACTTGATCTCCTCATCGCCCGAGCCGTGCAGAATGGCCTGTTGCACGGCGGCGGGCAGCGACTCAAATGCCGCGTCAATGTCAAACTTGTAGTGCTTGGCCAGGCTCTCCAGCATGCTGAAGTAATAGCCATTACGCCTGTCCCAGCCCTTGATGGCACCACTGGCCAGGCTAAGCGACGGAAATGCCACCACCCGTGCCGGGTCAAAAAAGTCCTGATGGCCCAGGCCGTCGCAGGTGGGGCAGGCACCCACGGGCGAGTTGAAGGAGAACAGCCGCGGCTCCAGCTCGCTGATGGAGTAGCTGCACACCGGGCAGGCAAACTTGGCGTTGAATAAGTGCTCTTTTGGCCGCTGGCCCTCGTCAATTGTGCGTAAGGCGCTATCATTTTTGATAGTCTCGCTGTCCGTTGCCTGATCCATCTCCATCGCGATGGCGCGCCCACTAGCCAAGCGCAGGGCGGCTTCAAAGCTCTCGGCCAGGCGCTGCTGAAGTTCAGGGCGCACTTTAATACGGTCTATGACAACATCAATGTCGTGCTTTTCGGTTTTCTTGAGTGCGGGCAAGTCGTCCACCCCGTAGATCACGCCGTTCACCCGAAAGCGCACATAGCCCTGAGCCTGCATGTCGGCAAACACATCCAGAAACTCGCCCTTTTTCTCCCGCGCTACGGGCGCCAGAATCATCAGCCGGGTGTCTTCGGGCAGGGCCAGCACCGCATCGACCATCTGGCTCACGGTCTGGCTTTGCAGGGGCAGGTTGTGGTCGGGGCAATAGGGCGTGCCCGCGCGGGCAAACAGCAAGCGCAGGTAGTCGTGGATCTCGGTCACCGTGCCCACGGTGGAGCGCGGGTTGTGGCTGGTGGCTTTTTGCTCGATAGAGATGGCAGGCGACAGGCCCTCAATCACGTCCACATCGGGCTTGTCCATCAGTTGCAAAAACTGGCGCGCGTAGGTAGACAGGCTTTCCACATAGCGCCGCTGGCCTTCGGCATACAGCGTGTCAAACGCCAGGCTGGACTTGCCTGAGCCGCTCAAGCCCGTAATCACCACCAGCTGATTGCGCGGGATGTCGAGGTCGATGTTTTTCAGGTTGTGCGTGCGCGCACCCCGGATGCTGATGGTTTGCTGTTGCAGGGCGCGGGCAAGGTATTTGCCGTCGGTGTCTGAATTCAAAATGGTGGCCGGTGGAGGGAAACCCACCATGATAATGAAAGTTGGTTGAGCGCGCTCAGTCAAACGCTACCTCTAAGAGAGCTGTGATGCATTGGTGGAAGTGGGGGTGTAGGTCGAACCAAGCTGGAACGAGTCTGAATAGCCGGCCCCGAATGATGACGTAGACCACAGCGTCAGTTTGTGAGGAGCAAAACAGCCGGGTGGTACGGACTGTTGGGATGGCCTGTGCCCCTGCGTGGACCTGATCGCGCAGCAACTACGGGGTTGCCGACCAGTTGATCTCTTCTGCAGTTTTGTACCCAATGCGCGTTTGGTCCAGGCTGCCGGGGATTTCTGCGTCACTTGCCGTGCGTGGTATGCGCCCGCCCATGATCTCGGCCAAGTGCTGTGGCAAGCGGGGTGATGCATCGGGCTGCGCATAGCCCTGCGGAAACAAGGGTTGATTGGTAGCAGGGTCGTATTTGTCCGTGGCTCCCAAGGTGTGCAAAAACTCGTGGGCAATGATGACGTTATTTTGCGTAGCCATGATAGGTGATGCAAACACGTTGACGCGGCCCACCAACCCATCTTTTAAAGCGGTTGAGTGCGCCAATTGAGGGGTTTGCGCGGGGTCAAAGTACAACACATACAACTTCACTTGAGTGTTCTTCCCTTGGGTTTCACCATGCCGATAGGCCCACCATCTCATTTTCAAGCTCCACAGAACGACATTTAGGGTGTTGCGCGCCATGGGCGTGGCCGGTGGTATATCGTCAACAGTCTTGCCAAGACGGATCTCGATGGATGCATTTTTACCGCGGCCATAACGCGTCGCCTCTTCTTGCATAAACGTCTCAATGGGCAGGAAATCCTCCCGCGTCAAACTGCGTATGTAGGCTGCCGATGTGGCACTGCCATCGCCGTTGATGGGGTATATGTTTACAGGAAGGCTGTATTTCCACTGCACTACGGTGTGCTGGCTGCGCCAGGTAGTCATTGCAACCCCAAACAAAATCACCAGTAGCACTGTAATGCGGATGAGCTTGAACATGGTTTTCAGGTGCAGTTGAAGTTGCAGGGTGCGGGCGAGGTACTTGCCGTCGGTGGCGGGAAACCCACCATCATCGTGACTGTTGGCTACGCCTGCCGCGCGCCTCAGTATCAGGTGGCGCTATGGCTTGATGAATGCGTTGAACATTGCTTCACCCCGCGTGCGGTAGGCCGTTACCTGCCCCAGATCGTGCCCGGCACCGCTATGGATGAAAAGGTCCGTCTTGACGCCATCGGCCATTAGGCGCTTGTTCATCTCGGTCGCGTTCAGCACCGGTACGACGGAATCGAGCTCGCCGTGGTCCAGGTACACTTTGCTGACGCTGCGCAGCATGGGAAAGTGATAGGCCGACGCCGCGATCATGGCCTGGCGCGACTGCTCGGTTGACTTACCGGTTAAGAACTGGCACTGGTAGATATTGCCATAGGCCGCTGCCACGTCTGCCCGGTAGAAGTCCACCGGTGCCGAGCCGGCCGACACGATCTGTACCCGCGCGTCCCGCTGTCCCAGCAGCAAGGCCACGCTGCCGCCCCGGCTACCACCGCGCACCAACAGGCGTGAGACATCAGCGACCGGTTCGGTGGCCTCCAGCACGTTCAGCAGGGCCTGCGTGTCGTCGCTTGCGCCGTCAAAGGCATCGCAGAAGTTTCCGCCCGCCGTCCAACTGCGCCCGGCGTACTGGATCGTGCGCCCACGATAAGCCGGAAACACCACGATCGCACTCCACGGGTGCGCGCCCAGCCCCGCGATCCTGCGCGCCAGGTCCAACGGCGGGTTGCTTTCGTCCAGCCCGTCCAGCTCCACCACCACCGGCAACTTGGCACTCGCGTGCGCGGTCGGGATGGTCACAGCGCCATAGTGGTCCACGCCATTGACCGAATGCCGGAGAATGCGCACAACATACAGGCCGTTTGACGTGTCCTCGTAGACTACCGCCGCATTGCGCGGCGACAGGTCCCGCGCCTTGATCACCTGCGCAACAGCCGCAACTTGGGCTTGCGTGACGGGCGCGAACGCAAAGCCGGCAGGCTGCGTGACCTCGGTGGCCTGCGCCGAAGCACTGGGCGATGACCCGCCCCCGCTTCCGCCCCCGCAGCCACCGAGCACCAACGCAAGAGCCACCCAAGACGCGACGGTAAGGCGTTGGCGCACGGAAGCGCTGATTTGCGTTGCTTGACGACGTTGCATGTAGGATCCCTGTTTGTTGGATAGCAGTGGCACCACCCCGGTCCAAGGGTCCAGTCAGGCGTACGGCGGCCATTGTATTGGGCCCTTGCGGAATCAACTCTACCCGGCCGTCCCCAACCGCGGGCAGCACGCATAGTGCGTGTGTATGGATGCGCGACAATGGAGGACCATTCCCCTGCCCACGTATGACTGCTTCGTCTTCGACATATCCCACAACCCCGGAATCGGAGGTTCCCCCGGGTTCCACCACCATGACACCGCAAGAGCGCCGCTCCAGCGCGTCGCTGGCGATGATCTTCGCCTTTCGCATGCTGGGGCTATTTTTGGTGTTGCCTGTTTTTGCGCTGGAAGCACAAAAGTACCCGGGTGGCGATGACCCGGCGCTCGTCGGGTTGGCCATGGGTATTTACGGGCTGACGCAGGGTTTCTTGCAGATTCCGTTTGGGGTTGCCTCTGACCGCTATGGCCGCAAACGCGTCATGATCATCGGGCTGGTCATTTTTGCTGCGGGCAGTGCTCTGGCCGCGCTGGCCCCTAGCATGGCATGGCTGGTGGCAGGGCGCGCGCTGCAGGGCGCAGGCGCCATATCGGCTGCAGTGACTGCGTTGCTGGCGGACCAGACCCGCGACGCTGTGCGCACGAAGGCGATGGCCATGGTCGGTGCCAGCATCGGATTGATGTTTGCCGTTTCGCTGGTGCTGTCGCCTTTGCTCAATGCCATCATGGGATTGCATGGCATGTTTGCCTTGACGGCCGTGCTGGCAGTCTCAGGCATTGCGGTGGTGGTGTGGTGGGTGCCACCCGCTCCTGCGCAGCACGCGAACGACCGGCCCACCAGCGTGCGCGGTAGTCTCTTGGTGGTGATTCGCCAGCCTGCTTTGGCGCGTTTGTATTTTGGTGTGTTCATGCTGCACGCGGTGCAATTGGCCATGTGGGTTGCGTTGCCGGCCATGCTGGTGCAGGCGGGCCTGCCCAAAGACCACCACTGGTGGGTCTACTTGCCGGCGGTACTGGGCTCTTTTGTGGTCATGGGGGCCACGCTGTTTCCGCTGGAAAAACGGGGTTACTTGCGGGCGGTGTTTTTGTGCGCCGTGGGGTTGATTGCACTGGTGCAAGCGGGTTTGCTGGTGATGGTGTCGGGCGTGCCCACGGTGACCGGTCTAGCCTTGCTGCTATTTGTGTTCTTCTGTGGCTTTAATGTGCTGGAAGCCAGCCAGCCCAGCATGGCCTCGCGTTTGGCCCCCGGCAGCGCACGCGGTGCGGCGCTGGGTGTGTACAACAGCCTGCAATCACTGGGCTTCTTTACGGGTGGTGCGTTGGGCGGGTGGTTGGTTAAGGGGTTTGGCCCGCAAGCGCTTTTTGGCGTTTGTGTCATGGCCATGCTGGCATGGCTGTTGGTTGCGTGGCCCATGCAAGCTCCCAAAATGCACTCCGCGTCACCCCAGCCCAAGGCCGGATAAACTTGCCGCATCAACTGGCCCCAACCCCTTAGGAACAACATGGCATCCGTAAACAAAGTCATTCTGGTCGGCAATTGTGGCCGCGACCCTGAAATCCGTTACCTGCCCTCGGGCCAGGCCGTAGCCAATGTCAGTGTGGCCACCAGCACACGCCGCAAAGACAAGAACACCGGCGAAAGCATCGAGTCCACCGAGTGGCACCGCGTCACCTTTTACGACCGCTTGGCTGAAATCGCTGGCGAATATGTCCGCAAAGGCCGCCCAATTTATGTCGAAGGCCGCCTGAAATACGGCAAATACACTGACCAGGCTGGCATTGAGAAGAACACCGTAGACATCATTGCGACCGAGTTGCAGTTGCTGGGTGGCCGCGAAGGTATGGGTGGCCCGGGCGAAGGCGATGAAGGTGGTGGAGCATCTGCACCGCGCCGTATGGCCCCCGCGGGCGCACCGCGCCCCGCTGCCGCAGCACCCGCCCCGCGGCAGGCTCCAGCCCCGCGCCCAGCGAGCGGGTTTGACGATATGGATGACGATATTCCGTTCTAAAACGAGCTGGTTCTTTAGAGCCTTAGGGGTGGCTGTCCACCACGTCTCGCCCCCCCCCCCCCCCCCCCGCCAATTGGAAGGCACACAACCCCCCCAACCACGATCTCCGCGCATGTGTTTGTGTTTAGGGTGGGGGTGTTTTTGGGGGGGGGCG